>JRYH01000208.1_pt1 | contig 144673 bp, 127 predicted proteins | sample 235351 | NCBI WGS metagenome assembly JRYH01 (sample SAMN03074221, study PRJNA261480) | activated sludge metagenome | biome: Wastewater Treatment Plant; feature: Wastewater; material: Activated sludge; isolation source: activated biomass of a wastewater treatment plant treating wastewater... ... | reverse complement strand
TCAAAGACCGTGAAGACGGACAGTAGCGGCCATGTGCGCACAGTCTCATCGGACTGGGGACATCTAGCTCTTTTCGGAATTGATCCAAATTACAATGCCAGAGTGGATTTTTATCTTCGCGAACTTCTCACAACATAATGGTGGGAGTGTTGCGTATTTCTACGTGTTTATGGGCCTAGATGAGACGGCTATCATTCCCGCGCCTCACACCCCAGAGGTCCATCCGCACTGGCTGTCTCTTGAATGCCGCGCGCGCAGAGCTGCACACAAGAAAGGCTGCGGATCCACCAAAGTTCAGATAGGGAAGAAAACGATGTTGGAGAAGGCGCAACAAAGAGACGCTGAAAACCGCGCATTTGAAAAGGAGATAAAGAAGTTTGGAGAACTGGTAATGTCCGATGCGAACCTCCTGGCCCAGCTCGATCAGACACCCGACAAGGGCGCGTTCATCGATAGATATGTCGCTCTTGCCAGGACCAGAGGCATCGAATTCACCAAGACTGATCTGGAAATCGCCGTGCAAGAGCAGAAGCAGGGCCACGACTGGATCATCCCAAAGCAAGTTCTGCGCATGATCGCAGATCGATTCTAGGGAGGCAGCCATGAGCAACGATATCGTAACAACAGCAGGTCGCGTCGTTGGTTGCTGGAACGGCGCTTCGGCTGAGGATCTGAAAAAGGAACTTGCTCGTATTAAGCAGGTTCTTGCAAGTGAGGGGAAGGGCGAACGCGTAACACCGCGCGAAATACCCCATCGGGATCAGTTGCCCGAAGACCTCAAAAACTTCAATGCCTACCCCCTCTGGGGTTGCGACAAGGACGGCTCCTGCCTAGTCGGCGCTGGTGCAAATCGCATCGAGCCCGTCGACAAAGTACTGTCCTACTCTCTGGTTGACCATCACTAGAGGTTGCGCCACTCTCAACAGGCATTGACACGTAGCGGGGAGCGGCAAATGCCCTCCCCGCGTGCTGTAAATGGCGGACGCCCCAAATCATGCTTCACAAACCCAATAGCGCATCTGGAATTCTCAATAAGGCCGAAGAAATCGCCAAAGGCGTGTTAGCAGTCAACGCTGAACGCGTTGATAAAGATATCATCTGGCCTGAGAAAGGGTTGCGCACCCTTATGGCAGAAGGTTTTGGCGGGCTCGTCATTCCCAAGCAGTACGGCGGACGCGGCCAGGGATTACTAATGCTGGCCCGAGTATGTGAGACGCTCAGTAAAGAGTGCCCCTCCACCGGCATATGCTACGGGATGCATTGCGTTGCATCGTCTGTCATGTCGGCCAATGCCACCGAGGTCCATAAGGAATTTTTCCTCGCACCGATCTGCGAGGGAAAACATCTCACGACACTGTCGCTGAGCGAAACGGGAACAGGCATTCATTTCTATCTCCCTGAAACAAAGCTCACCGCCATTCCCCCGGATCACTACTCTTTGTCGGGTGAAAAGGTCTTTGTCACAAATGGTGGCTTTGCAGACTCCTATGTTGTGTCCGTCGTCGCTGGTGACAGGGAAGCACCTGCGGGTCAGTTTTCATGTGTCGTAGTTCCAGGCAATGCGATGGGCCTCAGTTGGGGCAAGGCATGGGCGGGCATTGGCATGAGAGGAAATTCGTCGCGCACAATGACACTTCGGAGCGTGCGGGTCCCACGCGCCAATCTCCTCGGGCGCGAAGGCGACCAGATTTGGTACATTTTCAACGTCATCATGCCTTATTTCTTGGTGGCGATGTCGGCGACCTACCTCGGAATCGCAACGAGTGCTCTCGAAGAAGCACAAAAACATGTCTTGCGAAGACGACACGTGCACACCGGCAGCCTGTCTCAGGCACCCGTCATTCAGCATCGGTTCGGAACACTCTGGGGAATGCTGGAGCGCGTGCGCAGGCTCATTTACGGTTCTGCGGCGAGCTTCGATGCGGGCGAAGACAATGCCCTAATTGCCATTATGGCTGGTAAGGCAGAGGTTGCCGACAGCGCCGTTACGATCGTCAACGAAGCCATGACACTGATGGGCGGGCGGGGTTACGCAGAGGACTCTAAAATGGCGCGCCATCTACGGGACGTGCGTGCCGTCCATCTGATGTCGCCGTCAACCGATCTACTGAGACTGTGGATCGGAAAACAATATTTGGGAGTGCCATTCCTCGCCGATTGAGCGAGCAATAGCAATTCCATTAATGCTGTCGTTCTTGGCCCTCAGGTTCATGACCCTGTCAATGTTGCTCAACGCATCTACTCGCTAGACAAGCGTCTGCCGGTTATCATTCTGAGCGATGAGGCTCAATGCGCGCAATTGCGTTCGAACCTGATGTTCATGCCATTCCTGGGTTACGAGGTTCTCGTCTGGCCCACCAATGATACCGATGGCCTTGTCGATGTGTTGGCTGATGCGGCACACCGTCGGCAGCAGAGACAGAGGTTCCACGAAGCCTCCATTGCCAATGCACATGTGCGTCTCGAAGTTCTACCTCTCTTGCAGCCGGAAGCAGCGCAATATGTCGAGGGACTTCTCGATTGCCAGCCCATCGGCGTCCTGGCAACCGACATCGCCGGAAGGATCGTCACGATCAATATCCAGGCACGCCAGCTGCTCGACACATCCGAAGAGCAGGCACTCGGCGCTAGTGTGTTCCGGCTCTTCCCAAAACCAGAGTGGCGGCGACTGAAGATACTGCTATCCCTGGCCTTGAGCTCCGAGGGTCGGCTGTCACCAGAAGTCTTCGAGTTTCCGGCATCCGACGGCCGCCTGACCTACTTAGAGGTCACAATCGGTGCTTTTTCCAATCAGGCGAGCAAGCCAAATGCGATGTTCTTACTGCAGGACGTCACGTTGCGGGTTCAATCCGAGAAGCAGCACACGGAAGCTGTAGTAGAGCTACGTCTCATCGCTACAGTGCTTCGCGCGTTCCACGCAATCAGCACCGGGGGAACGGATCAACCGGCCGAACGGATACGAAAGTTTCTCCGTCTGGGCTGCGAACAGTTCGGCATGCCGATTGGACTACTGTCGCGCATAGAGAACGGTACATTCTATATTCTTGAAGCGTTCTCCAACTCGAAGAAATACCAGGCGGGAAATGAAATTCCGCTCGATCGTACCTATTGCGATTCAACTGCAGAATCGCCGGATCCTATCGCGTTTGCTCAGGCGTGCGAAACCAAGTGGAGAAACCACCCGACGTACAAGGAAGATTCAATTGAATCGTACATGGGTGTACGCATCATCGTGGATGGTTCCGTCTTCGGCACGCTCTGCTTCCTGAGCCGTTCACCGCGTGTCCACTCCTTCACGTCTGCCGAACGCGAAACACTTAAGCTGATGTCGCAGTGGATTGCCAGTGAGCTCCAACGTGAACGCTCAGAAGGACACATGAGGAAATTGTCCAGTGCTTTGGAGCAAACTGCCGATAGCGTCGTCATTACCGACTGCAAGGGTAATGTTGAGTATGTAAACCCCTCCTTTGAGATGCTCACCGGCTACAAGAAACAGGATGTCGTTGGGCAACCCGCAAATTTCCTTCAAACCGACAGTGCAATTCAAACCGAGATGTGGGATGCCATCCGGCGCGGAGCCGACTATCGCTTTCTTCTAACCAACAAAACGCGATCTGGTGAAATCTACCATGAGCAAATGACCATTAGTCCGCTAAAGGACTCCGGAGAGACGACACATCTGATTGCGACCGGACAGGATGTCACCGCCCTAATCGACGCCAAGGAGAAAGAGCGAGAGCGCCAGGTCGAACTCACACACGTCGCCCGGTTGAGCACTCTTGGCGGGATGGTCTCGGGCATCGCCCACGAGCTCAACCAGCCCCTGTGCGCGATCATGATGTATGCGCAGACCTGTATCCGAAAACTTGATCCCGACGAGTCTGGAACGGACGGCATACGGCACGGGATAAACCAAATCGTACGCCAAGCGGAGCGCGCCGATGAAATTTTTACGCGCATTAGAAACTTCTCGCGCAAACGCGACATGCACCGGCAGCGGATCAACGTCAAGGAGGTCGTCGAAAACGCATTGTCTTTTGTCGAGATGGAGATCCGACGAAGCCGGGTGAATATCGTCGTTCATTTTCCCAAGCGTGCGCGATATGTCCACGCCGATACGATCCAGATACAACAGGTACTGATAAATCTAATCCGCAACAGTCTCGATGCATTGGAGACAGTGGATGAAGCGAACCGGCGCATGTCCATAAGGATCGGCGCACTTGGCACCAAAACCAGGGTGGAGATTTCCGACAGCGGCTGCGGTTGCGCAGAGCAGGAGCTTCATCGCCTTTTCGAACCCTTCTACACGACCAAGGCCGCTGGCCTCGGCGTAGGGCTGAGTATAAGTCAGGGTATCGTCGAAGCACATGACGGCAAGTTGTGGCTCGAATCCACTTCGGCATCAGGATCTACTTTCTGCATGACACTGCCTAACGCGAGGAAGTCGTGAAATGCCAGCCGTTCGGGCCGCCACTCAAGCAACCGTGTATATCGTGGACGATGATCCCGCAGTTCGCGATGCAATGCGCTGGCTGCTGGAGCAGGTCAAGCTCAAGACCAGGGTCTGTTCGTCCGCCGCTGATTTTCTCGCGTTATATACCCCTGGCGAGCGCGCCTGCCTCGTTCTCGACGTGCGCATGCCGGACATGAGCGGACTGGAGCTGCAAGAACGCCTCAATGCGGCCGGCGCGCTCCTACCCATTATTATCATCACCGGACACGGCGATGTGCCGCTTGCGGTGAGGGCGATGAAGGCCGGCGCCGTTGAATTCCTTCAGAAGCCGTTCAACGATCAGGTGCTACTCGACACTGTGCAATCTGCATTGGCCAGGTACGATTCTGTTTGGGACAAATTGGAACGCCGCAGTCGCCACTCCGAGAGCCTTTCAACCCTGACAAAAAGAGAAATGGAGGTTCTGGAGTTGCTTCGCAAAGGCAAGCCCAACAAAGTCGTTGCTTCGGTGCTCGCTATCTCGGTGCGAACCGTCGAAGGACATCGTGCATCCATTATGACCAAGACAGGAGCTAATTCCCTTGGCCAGCTGATCGACATGCTCTACTCGAATGATTAGCGGTCCGACCCTCTATCAGCGGACGGCTTTGACGCGAGCTCCCACCACTTGCCCAATCGAATAATGCCTCCGGGAGGAACAAACTCGATGAGAGATTTGTTATACCAGAGCAGGTCAGGTTTGAATTGAATCACGTCTGGCAATTTTGGCCTGCTCTAGGGGCTGGCTCACGCACCGAACAGTGCGTGTGTACAAAATGATGGAACCCGCTCGCATGCCTTGGAGCGACGCCCTTACTGTCGAACGAACCCACATCCACGAACTGGAAATTCTACTCCGCTTCGTGCTTGCGATCGCCTTTGGTGCGGCGATCGGCTTTGAACGCGAATTGCGCGAGCGATCGGCCGGTCTGCGAACGCACGTTATCACGACGCTTGCCGCCGCGATGTTCACTGTACTCACCTACGAGATCTTCCACCAATTTCAAATTCCCGGAAAAGAAACAGCCCGCACCGATCCAATCCGCCTCATTGAAGCAGTTACCGCAGGTGCTTCTTTTCTTGCCGCAGGCACTATTATTCACGGAACCGGCAAGGTTCGGGGGCTGACGACAGGGGCCGGGATCTGGCTGTGCGGGGCCTTGGGAATCGCTACGGGCGCGGGCTTTTATCAGATCGCTTTGTTTGGCGTAATACTCTCACTAATCGTACTGGTGGCACTTGAACGACTGGAACGGCATCTGCTTGCAACCAATGATCCGCCGCCGCGTTAACGCTGCGGTGCCACGACGCAATCACTCACGTCATTCTTGCTTGTCTTCGGATGGCATCCACCGACGCGGATACAGATGAGCTGCCCTTCGCCTGAGGGCAATGATCGGTTTATCGATAATCTGGATTTTGGTAGTCGAAGCGACAGCCTGCCTCCCATTCGGACCTTTGATTGCCATGGGCCGGAATACCGCCTGCATCTTTGAGGATGCGAGCCATGTGCATCAAATTCCAGGTCATGAAGGTCGTATTGCGCTGCGTAAACTCATTGTCGTAGCCAGCGCCGCTATCGCCGTAGGATGGGCCGGGGCCGGCTTCACCGATCCAGCCTGCGTCTGCCTGGGGCGGAATTGTGTATCCAATATGCGATAGTGCAAAAAGCACCGTCATTGCGCAGTGTTTTAATCCGTCTTCATTGCCCGTTACCAGACATCCACCGACCCGACCGTAATAGGCATACTGGCCTTGCGCGTTAAGTTCGCCGGAATAGCCGTAAAGCCGCTCAATGACCAGCCGGCAGACCGAGGATTCTTCCCCGAGCCAGATCGGTGTGCCGATCACGAGGATATTGGCGGCCATGACCTTGGCCTGGATCTCCGGCCAGTCGTCTCGATCCCAGCCATGCTCGGTCATGTCCGGGTAGACACCAGGTGCGATTTGGTGGCCGGTCATGCGAATAAGCTCCGTCGCAATTCCATTGCGCTCCATGATGGCCATCGATGTGCGCATCAGATTCTCGGTATGCGATGCCTGATCCGGTTTCTTGAGCGTCGTATTCAGGTACAAGGCTTTCAAATCATCATATGTTGCCGGGGCATTGGCGCATGTGGCTTCTGCTCTGGGGTGCAGTTGCATAGCAGCATCCTTTGCATGTTCAGCCAGAGGGGCGTTCTCATTAAACGCTCCTCGCGCTCCCGTCGTTTCGCATGCTGTCACGCGCTTGCGTTCGCCTCCGGGATTGACACGCGCGGAGGTGCACGCACGGTGGGTTGCGCATACTGACGATAGCATGTTGTGCTCGAGACATAGGGTGCCGTTGCAACAACGTTGCAATGGCGACGCATACCTCCTGATCGCACGACCTTTCGGGCAGGATACTGTCAATTTGCCTTTTGAGGGCTCTGGGCTGATTGTTTGCGAAACCGGTTTGGAACCAGAATGGCAACTGATCAGTTGAAAATATTAATTCCTGCCGGGGGAGGTTGCGTATCATGGCCGGATCTGCTGCACGCTCTAACATCTCGATAGCGAAGCTGGATTCGCTTAATGCCGCCGAGCAGCTACACGCTCGGCTGCATGTCACGCGCAAGCATTCGCTCGATTTGGCCAGGCCATTGACCGCCGAAGACATGGTTGTCCAGCCGGCCGATGATGCGAGTCCAACAAAATGGCACCTCGCCCACGTCACATGGTTCTTCGAGACATTTGTCTTGAAGCAGCACCTTCCAGGATACGAGGTTTTTGACGAGCGCTTCTCATACTGCTTCAATTCGTATTACGTCGGCGCTGGCGAACGACACCCCCGGCCGCGACGCGGTTTGCTGACGCGCCCTACAATCGAGGAGGTTGTGGCCTACCGACACCATGTCGACCAGCGTCTTGATGAACTTCTTTCACGCCCCGAAGGTCTGTCTCCAGAGGTACAATCGCTCATCGAAATCGGCATCAACCACGAGCAGCAGCATCAGGAACTCCTGCTCACCGATATCCTGTGGGTGTTCGCGGAAAGTCCGCTGACGCCAGCCTACCGAAAACTCGATGTCGATGCCGCGAACCCGCTACCTGCAAGCATATCCCCGATCAATTGGATCAACTTCAAGGGCGGGATCTTTTCTCTCGGCTATGATGGCGAGGACTTTGCCTGGGACAATGAGAGGCCGAGCCATAAGGTCCTGCTACAGCCTTTTTGCATGGCCGACAGGTTGGTGACGAACGGCGAATGGCTTCAATTCATCGAAGATGGGGGCTATCGCGATCCGCTGCTATGGCTCGCGGACGGATGGGGACACGTCGAGGGCGGAAACTGGCAGGCGCCACTACGATGGGTCTACCGCGACGGCAACTGGATGCAAATGACACTTCACGGACTGCAGACCATCAACCCAGCCGCACCTGTAACGCACGTCAGCTACTTTGAAGCGGATGCCTATGCACGCTGGGCAGGCCGCCGGTTGCCAACCGAGTTCGAATGGGAAACGGCAGTCCGCCTCGCGGGCACCACGCAATCACCGCCGGCATCAAACCGGATTTTATCACCCCAACCGTTGCAGGGCGTTGGTGATGGCTCCATTCGCCAGGCATTCGGCGAAGTCTGGCAATGGACCGCAAGCGCCTACCACCCATACCCGGGCTATCGCGTGCCTGATGGGACGATTGGAGAATATAACGGCAAGTTCATGGTTTCCCAGCAAGTGCTCAGAGGCTCGTCCTGCGTTACACCCGTGGGTCATTCGCGCGCGACGTATCGCAATTTCTTCTATCCGCATCAGCGCTGGCAATTTGCAGGTGTACGGCTGGCAAGCGAGGTCGAAACATGATGCCGGCGCGACTGGCGCGCAGGGCGCGGCTCGAGAATGCGGAAACTCGTGAGACGTTCTCCGCCGACGATGACCGCTTCGCGCAGGATCTGATCGCCGGCCTGTCCCGGGAAGTGAAACGAGTCCCAAGTCGCTACTTCTATGATGCCCGGGGCAGCGATCTGTTCGAACAGATCACACAGCTTCCAGAGTACTATCCGACGCGCACAGAGATCGGGATTCTGGAGAACAACGCACGTGACATTGCTCATCATGTAGGCGCACAAGCGGTTCTCGTCGAATTCGGGTCGGGCTCCAGCAGAAAAACGGAGATCCTTCTCGAAGCAATTGCGGATCTTCGTGCCTACGTTTCAATCGACGTATCCATGGAGGCCCTGCAAAATGCTCGTGCACGGCTTGGTCGCAGATTTCCGGCGCTGCACCTGATACCCTTGCCAGCTGATTTCACAACAATAGAAGGATTGCCCAAGCTACCTGCCAACTGCACAACGATCGGCTTCTTTCCGGGTTCAACGATTGGCAACTTCGAATTACAGGAGGCAAAAGAACTTCTCGATCGCTTCGGCAGGCTTCTGGGCCCGGCAAGTCGATTGATTGTGGGCGTCGATCTCGAAAAGGATCTCAATGTTCTGTTGCGCGCCTACAATGATGCCGCCGGCGTCACGGCGCAGTTCAATCTCAACCTACTGGCGCATGCCAATCGGCGGTTCGGAGATGTGTTCGATCTTGATGCGTTCGAGCACCGCGCAATTTACAACGCGGAAAAGAGCCGCATAGAGATGCACCTCGTCAGCAAGCGCGCGCATTCGGTTAGCGTTTTTGGCCGCACGTTCCACTTCGCAAACGGCGAAACGCTCCGCACCGAGTTGTCTCACAAGTACACGCTCGAACGCTTCGCACGTCTTGCGGCGGGGGCCGGTTGGCGTTGTGAACGGGTTTGGCTTGATGAAGAGAAGCTGTTCAGCGTCCAAGCTCTGCGGCGCGTCGAGCAGTGAACCATAGCCAAAACCGAGATGCCCGAAACAGTCGTAGCAACGCTCTTACATTCAGGCTCAGCTTATTTTCACCGGGTCGTGCCGCTGCAGGATTTCCAGGATCTCGCGCTCCGTGACGTTCGGCACAATAACCTTGAGCTCAATTGCGCCTTCGTTCACCAGGATCTTCTCCTGGGGTATGCCAGTGGCTACGAGATCCTCTCTGGCATTGCGAATCTTGTCCATATTGTCGAACTTTCCGACAACTGTCCTAGTCATGGCGCATCCCTTTCACAAAGAGGCGGAACACCCCTCCGACATAGGCATTCAATCAAATTGTCACAAGATATGACTACCGGTCCTTGCGCGGGTCTTGCGTGGAACGCGGTTGCTCATCAGGCTTGTCGCCGTCGTGAGTATCACGCCCTTTCAGCGCGGAAACGAAGCGCTCGTAGTCGAGTGAAAACGCCCGTGCGTTGTGATCACGGAACCGCTCTCTTGTCTGCTTAAGCTTGTTCTGGAACCGCCCGAAGCGCGCGCGAAGTTTGTCAGTGTTGCGGGTGTTGGCCATCGGCCTGGCTCTGCCTTTTGCGAACGGTATGCAAGCAACGCCTTATGTCACGTATCGTTCCCGATTGATTTGGCGCGAAGTGCCACGAAGTCCTGATTCAGATACTTCATACAAGCGCTTAGAGCAGGTCAGCTTTTGATTGCATCACGTCTGGCCGTTTTGGCCTGCTCTATCCCTTTGTTTGAGAACCTCAATAACGGCTGCGATGGAAGCAGTCGTGCTTCCATCGCGGCCGATCAGACTCCAGAGAAGGCCACAGTGGTCGAAGCGATGGCACCATGACCGGACCTGCTCTATTTATTGCCCGCTTGAAACTCGCAACGCAGTCGAACGATCAGTGCTTGATTATCACAACCTCAAGATACTCGCTGGGAACGATCAACGATCCATTGGTGCTGCGGTTGTAGTGCTCCAGCAACGCGAGGACATCTGCCTGCAATTCCGCCTGCTGTTTGGTGTCGAGCAAGGAAAATGCTCGTTGCGTTGGCCCGTAATAGGTCTTGAAGACGTTCAGCCAGTGCTCTGCGGATCTGTAGCGGAATTGGAAGTCCTGCCTCGTAGTCGACACCTGGTGACCCTGGAACAACTCAGCGAGACGTGACGGTGTGCCCCATAATACCGGAGGTTTGATGCCGGCAGGAGGCGGAACATACTTGCCGATGACCTTGAACAGCTGACCGATGAATCCATCGGGCGTCCAGTTCGCAAGCCCGATGCGCCCGCCCTTTCGCACGACGCGCACCAGTTCGGCAGCAGCCTGTTCCTGATTGGGCGTAAACATCACGCCGAACGTGGATAGCGCCACGTCGAAACTCTGGTCGGCAAATGGAAGGGCTTCCGCGTCAGCCTGTCTGAAGGTCACTTTCAACCGTTCTGAGATTGCGCGTTCCCTGGCTCGGTCGAGAAGTGCGGCGACATAGTCGGTGGCGGTGACATCGGCAAACCGACGCGCGGCGGCCAGCGTGGCATTTCCGTTCCCGGCCGCGACGTCCAAGACGCGCTCGTCTGCACCAAGATCCACGGCTTCGCACAGGTTCTCTCCCACGATCTGAAGCGTGGTGCCAATGACGGCGTAATCGCCGGATGCCCACGTGGCTTGCTGGCTCGCCTTGATCTGTTTGTAATCTGGTAATGCGATCCTGAGGTTCATCGGTTCTCTCTCCGCTCCTGCGACACGCCGCATCCGCAGCGGGAACGCCTTTCCTTGTGGCGGTCCGCTTGAGGGTCGGCTACTTACAGGTGAGAAGCTAACGCTGGATTGTGCGGCCGCGGAATGACCGTCCGGCCTGCTTGCTTGACCGTTCGTCCAGAATTGCGGAGGCGGCCTTGACCGATCCACTTTCAGACGTGATGCGCTCGATCCGTCTCAAGGGCGGCGTTTTTCTCGATGCGCGCTTTTCGGCTCCGTGGGCCGTCAGCTCCTATGTCACCAGCGAAGACTGCGGGCCGATCCTGGCCAAGCCGTCACAGATGATCGCCTACCATCTCCTGCTTCAAGGCAGCATGATGGTATCCGTAAACGCTGATCCTGCAATAGAGGTGTCCGCGGGCGAACTCGTGGTTTTGCCCCGCAATGATGTCCACGTCCTGGCCAGTGCACAAGGTATCGCCCCTTGCGATGGTCATCATCTCATCCAGTTGGCTCCCGACGGCGGCCTGGCACGCATCGATTACGGGGGAGGCGGCGAGCCGGCTCACATGATATGCGGCTTTCTCGGTTGCGATGACTTCTACAATCCGCTCATTGCAGCCTTACCGTGTCTGCTGACGATCGACGTGCGTGAAGCAGCGTCCCGCGGCCTCATCGAGGCATCCATGGCGTTCGCCGCCGGTGAAATCTTTGCGGGTCGCCTGGCATCGTCAGATGTTTTATCGCGACTTTCTGAGCTTTTGCTGATCGAGGCCATTCGGCGCTATGCCGAACAGGAAGGAGAGCGGCAGACCGGATGGCTCAAAGGCCTCAGGGATCCTCGGATCGGCCGCGCGCTGGCGCTCATGCACGAGAAGATTGCCGCCGCGTGGACGGTTGAGGATCTGGCGAAACAGGTGGGCATGTCACGAAGCGCTTTCGTAGACCGCTTCGGAGCACTCGTCGGCATGCCGCCTAATCGCTATCTCACGTCCTGGCGTATGGAAACAGCAAAACTCCAGCTGCGCGAAACAACGAAGTCTGTTTCTCAGATCGCCTATATGATCGGTTATGAGTCCGAAGAAGCGTTCAGTCGCGCCTTCAAGCGCGAGATCGGCTTGGCTCCTGCCTTGTGGCGCGAGCAGCAAAGCTGAATTCCTGTTATGGAACCGGTCCGAGCGCCTGCCGCACTGGTCAGTCAGGCCGCTCCTCGAAAATACCGATATCGCGCCGTGCAACCGCAACGGACTTCAGTATTGCATAGCATGGTGTGCCTTGAGCGAGCTTGAGCCTAATCAGCGAGCGCCGCGTGATGCGGGCCAGCAGATCGGTCTCCCCGCATCGCACGGAAACGTCAACGATGGCGCCCTCCCGCGCTCCGATTTCGCGCACCGTGGCGGGCAGGATATTCAGCGCGCTCGTATCCTCCGGTTGACGCAGAGCCAGGATGATGTCGCGAGCGCGGATGCGAACGCGCAGTTTCGTTCCAGGAGCTGCTTGAAAGTAGGGCGTATAGATGCGCCCGCCGCTGAAACCGAGTTCTGTCAGCCCGTCGCCGCGGTCGTGACCCAGCACGGTCGCGACCAGAAACGATCCGGCCTCCTGCCGCCCCAGGACCGGAAAGGCGTTCGGGTCGGCCAGAACTTCCGCAGCCGGGCCATGACGCATGACCCGCCCATCCGAGAGAGCGACCAGAGTCGTCGCAAGGCGCGCCACTTCTGGCACGGCATGACTGACATAGAGTATTGGAATGTCGAGCTCGTCGCGCAGGCGTTCCAGATAGGGCAGTATCTCGGCCTTGCGCGATTCGTCGAGGGCGGCCAGCGGCTCGTCCATCAGAAGAATGCGCGGGTTGCTCAGCAACGCCCGCCCGATCGCGACGCGCTGCTTCTCACCCCCCGATAATGTGCCCGGCCAGCGCCCCAGAAGATGACCGATACCGAGCAGATCGACGACATTCTCAAGACTGGTTGTCGCGCCGCCCACCGGATTGAACCGCGCGCCGAACTGGAGGTTCTGGCGAACTGTGAGGTGGGGAAAGAGGCGCGCATCCTGAAAGACGTAACCCACCCGGCGACTGTAGACGGGAACGTTGATGCCCGCCTGCGTATCGAGCAGGCTGTGACCGTTGACGGTAATGCGGCCGCGCTCCGGCCGCAACAGACCGGCGACCGCATTGACCACCGTCGTCTTGCCCGCGCCTGAACGTCCGAAGAGCGCCGTAATACCGGCTGGCGCTTGAAACGATACGTCGATCACGAAATCGCCGAACCGGTGAGCAAGCGAAATTTCGAGGGTCATTTGCCGGCGATCCTTCGTGCGACGCGCGTTGCCACAACCTCGGAAACGAGTAATGCGCCGACCGCCACAAAGACCGAGATCAACACTAGGCGAAACGCCGGTCCGTCTCCACCGGGAACCTGCAGAAAGGCGTAGATCGCAGACGGCAGCGTCTGTGTCTGGCCGGGAATATTGGAGACGAACGTGATCGTTGCACCGAACTCGCCCATAGCCTTGGCGAAGGCGAGAATACAGCCGGCAAGAATGCCTGGCAGGATCAGCGGCAGCGTCACGAAGACGAAGGTCCATATGCGATTGGCCCCGAGCGTAGCCGCGGCCTGCTCAAGTTTGGGATCTACCGCCTCGATCGCCAGGCGGATTGCACGGACCATCAACGGGAACGCCATCACACCCGCAGCAACTGCCGCACCCGTCCATTTGAACGCCAGCACGATGCCGAACCAGGTGTCGAGAACGCTGCCTACGGCGCCACGCCGGCCAAGCACGATCAGCAGCAGATAACCCGTCACGACGGGTGGCAGGATAAGCGGCAGATGGACGATCCCGTTCAGCAGTTGCTTACCTGCAAATCGCCCGCGCGCCAGCGCAAGCGCAACCGCTATTCCGAACGGCAGCGAGACGACCGTCGCAACCAGGGAAACCCGCAAGGAGAGCGCGACGGCTGTCCATTCCTCAGGCGATAGCCACTCGGTCGTCATAAGTTGCTTGCACGATCAGTTGGCCACCATCGGTTCGATGATCCAGAAACCTTCGCGTTCGAAGATTGGCCTGGCATCATTGGACGCAAGATAGTCGAGAAAGCTTTCCGCAGTGGACTTCTTCTTGCTCTCCGCAACGACGGCTACGGGATAGATGATGGGCGGATGCGTCTGCTCAGGAAACGTCGCGACTACCGTCACGTTGTCGGAAGCCACCGCATCCGTTTCATAGACGATGCCGAATGGCGCCTCTCCCCGCGCAACGAGTGCGAGAGCCGTACGCACGTTGTCGGACTGAGCCACCTTCGGTGCAACCGCATCCCAAACCCCGAGCGAGACGAGCGCCGCCTTGCCGTAGATGCCGGCGGGAACCGAATCGACCATGGCCATCGCGAGCTTGCCGTCATCGAGCAGACCTGCAAGGTTGAAGCCGTTCTTGATCTCGATCTTTTCGGCGCTCTTGCCGTGAGCAATCAGAACGAGCCGGTTTCGAAGCAGGATCCGCCGGCTGGCAGCATCGATGAGATTGTCCTTCTGTAGCGTATCCATCCACGCGACGTTCGCGGAGATGAAGATATCGGCCGGCGCGCCCTGCTGGATCTGCTTGGCCAAGCTCGAGCTGCCGGCAAACGAAACGCTCACCTTGTGCCCGGTCTTCTTGCTCCAGGCCACGCAGATGTCATCGAGCGCAGTCTTGAGGCTGGCCGCGGCGAACACGACGACGTCGTCTGCAGCATTCGCCCGCTTCGCCAGAGGCGCCCCGATCGCACCCAGCGCCACCACGAAAACTGCCGTGAGGCGCAGTACGTTACCTAGTCCGACCACGGCAAACATCCCTCTAGATCGCGTTCATATTTGACGGAAACACGAACGCGTCCGGCACTTGTTGCGAGCATGTTTTTCACCCTGAACCGCTGCACACTTCAGTTGAACATGCTCTAGCGATATGTTTCCGAGGGGATAACGACACAGTCTTGCGCGATGCGCAACCGTTAATTTCCATCGGACATATCGGTAGGTTCGGCGGCAGGCGGCGCAAGCAATTGCTCAAGACTCTCGATTTCAGCCGTCGAACCCGAACGGGTGTTCGCCTCAAGCCCCCGATAGAGCGCAAGCACGCGCGCTCCCGTCGCGGTCAAGGTCGCCCCGCCATGAGACGCACCACCACGCGAACTCTCGACCAGAGGCTCCGCGAACATGGTGTTCATCGTATCGACCAGGCCCCAGGCGCGCTTATAGCTCATGCCGAGCCGCCGCCCCGCCGCGGCAATCGAGCCGGTTTCGGAAATCAAGGTAAGGAGGTCCGCCTTGCCCGGCCCGAACATCGAACCGTTCGAGAAATAGAGCCGTATGCGCAAGCGCGTTGTGACGGGTTTGGCGAGCATCGGCGCAGTGTCTGAAGATTGCTCTGGCATGACAAGAGCAATTTGGCGCGCGACATGAGAATTACCTGCAACGAGGTGCCGCGCCTCCGCACCACCGACCGCAGCCGTCGCCTCGTCAATTGGGAGTGCGCCTCACACGGTGCGCTCGCCGAAGACGTAGCCCGCCCCGCGCACTGTCCGAATGGGATCGCTCTCCCGGCCGCGAATCAGCGCCTTTCTCAGCCGGCCGATGTGCACGTCCACCGTCCGCTCGTCGACGTAGGCATCCCGCCCCCACACACCATCGAGCAATTGTCCGCGCGAAAGGACACGTCCCGGGCTCTGCATGAAATATTCGAGCAGCCTGAATTCGGTCGGACCAAGGCGCACCTCGCGCTTGCCCCGCAATACGCGATGCGCGGCGCGATCGAGCGAAATGTCGCCGACCAATAGCACCTCCGCGATACGCGATGGCGATGCCCGCCTCAGCAGGGCCTTTACGCGCGCCATGAGCTCGGGCAGAGAGAATGGTTTGACGACGTAGTCGTCGGCACCGGTTGAAAGGCCTCGGATGCGGTCCGCTTCCTCGCTGCGCGCGGTCAGCATGATGATCGGGACCTGGCGGGTATCGGTCCGCGCGCGCAGGCGGCGGCAAATCTCGATACCCGAAGCAGCCGGCAGCATCCAGTCGAGGATCACGAGATCAGGTGCCTCTTCGGTAATCAACACCTCGGCATCCTCTCCCGTCGTGGCGTGGACGACGTTATATCCTGCGGCTTCGAGGTTGTAGCGCAACAGCTCTGCCAGTGCCTCCTCATCCTCGACCACGAGAACCTTGGCCGCCAGCGCGCCAGGTATGACGTCGGTGCGGGCGTCAATCATCGCTTCCCACCAGCATCGTGCTCGTCTCATCGCCCTTGGGGCGATCGTCCGAAATGGGCTGGCCGCGCACCAGATAATGCACGGTTTCCGCGATGTTGGTCGTATGATCGCCGACACGCTCCAGATTCTTCGCACCGAACAGAAGATGCGTGGAGATGCCGATGTTACGCGGGTCCTCCATCATATAGGTCAGAAGCTCGCGGAACAGTGAGTTGTACATTGTATCGATCTGCTGATCGTCGCGCCAAACCTGGACCGCGCGATCCGCGTCGCGATCCGCAAAGGCGTCGAGCACCATTTTCAGCTGCTTCAACGCCAGCTCCACCATGCGCTCCAGTCCCGAGATGACTGGCTTGGGGTGGGAGACTTCCGCAATGGCGCTCGCACGCTTGGCGATGTTCTTGGCGAGGTCACCGATACGTTCCAGATCGCCTGTGATGCGCAGCGCCGCCATCACGTGCCTCAGGTCATCGGCCAGCGGCTGGCGTCGCGCGATCATCTCGATCACCTGGTTCTCGATGTCCTTCTCCAGAACGTCGATCGCCCTGTCAGCGGCGATCACCATATCCGCCTGTCGTGAATCGCGCCGTTGCAGGGCATCGAACGCCTGGCCGAGATTGTGCTCGGCAAGCCCGCCCATCCGGGCAATCTTCGCATCCAGCAACGCAAGTTCGTCTTCGTAAGATTTGACGGTGTGTTGAGGCATCAAGCCCTCTCCAAATCGTTCGATCGTGCCTTGGGGGACCCCGTCCGCTATCCGAAGCGTCCGGTGATGTAGTCCTGCGTCCGCTTGTCCCGCGGATTGGTGAATATCTGCCGTGTGTCGCCGAGCTCCACAAGCTTGCCCAGATGGAAGAACGCGGTGCGCTGCGAAACGCGCGCGGCCTGCTGCATCGAATGCGTCACAATGATGATCGTGTAGTTCGATTTGAGTTCTTCCATCAGCTCCTCGACCTTCGCCGTCGCGATTGGATCAAGCGCGGAGCACGGTTCGTCCATCAAGATGACCTCCGGCCGCGTGGCGATGGCACGGGCGATGCAAAGGCGTTGTTGCTGACCACCCGACAACCCGGTGCCCGGCTCGTGAAGGCGGTCGTGCACTTCTTTCAATAGTCCCGCCTTCTCCAGGCACTCCTGGACGAGATCGTCGAGCTCCTTTTTCGAGCGCGTCAGACCGTGGATGCGCGGGCCATATGCGATGTTCTCGTAAATCGACTTCGGGAAGGGGTTCGGCTTCTGGAACACCATGCCGACGCGCGCGCGCAGCTCCACCACGTCGAGGTCGGTATCATAGATATCCTGCCCATCGATCTTGATCTCGCCCGTCACCTTGCAGTTCGGAATCGTATCGTTCATGCGGTTGATGCACCGAAGAAACGTCGACTTGCCGCAGCCGGAAGGACCGATGAATGCCGTGATCGCGTTGCGCGGCACTTCGACATCGACATCGAACAGCGCCTGTTTCGCACCATAATGAACGTTCACTTTGCGCGCGACAATCGTCGGCGACAGCTCGGGAACGGCAACCACCGGCTCCGTGATAACCTGATGCTCCATCGTGTCAGTCCTGTTCACCACTTCCTCTCGAATTTTCGGCGCAGATAGACGGCTGCTGCGTTCATCACGAACAAGAACAGCAGCAGAACGATAGTAGCGCCCGCCGTCCGTTCCACAAAGCCGCGCTCTGCGGATGTCGCCCACATGTAGATTTGCACCGGCAAGGCCGTGGCAGGCTCCGTTACACCGCCCGGAATGTCGACGACGAATGCCACCATACCGATCATCAGGAGGGGTGCCGTCTCACCCAGAGCCTGCACGAGCCCGATGATCGTACCCGTCATGATGCCCGGAAAGGCGAGCGGCAGAACATGATGGAACAACGTCTGCATCCTCGAGGCGCCGACACCTAACGCGGCCTCGCGAATCGATGGAGGCACGGCACGAATGGCAGCACGCGTCGCGATGATCACGGTCGGAAGCGTCATCAGCGCCAGAACGAGACCGCCGACGAGCGAGGCCGATCTCGGCAGACCGGCGAAATTGATGAATACCGCAAGACCCAGAAGGCCGAAAACGATCGACGGCACTGCTGCAAGGTTATTGATGTTGACCTCAATCAGGTCGGTCCAGAAATTCTTAGGAGCGAACTCCTCCAGATAGGCCGCCGCAGCGACACCGACCGGCACGGCCAGCACCATCACCGTCAGCATCATAAAAAACGAGCCGATGAGAGCCACCGCAAGGCCAGAGCTTTCGGGCTGACTCGATGCGCCGTAGGTGAACAGCCCTGTATTGAACCGCTTCCGCAGAACGCCATCGGCGACGAGTTTGTCGATCCACTCAAGCTGCCGGTCATTGAGCTGGCGGCGCGCTTCGGGAATAGAGCGATCTATCGCACCCTTCAGCAGGGAATCGACATTACCGTGCGCCAACAGGTCGATCTTGACCGTCTTGCCGATGAGATCGGGCTGCGCGACCACCTTGTCGCGGATCTGTACGTCAACGGCGCGCGACAGTAGTCCCTTGAGGTCACGTTTCGCTGCACGGTCGAGTTTTTCCGGCAGACCCAAGGCCTTGGCCAGGGCGTTGCGCGCCATCGCCGTATAGTCGGCCAGCCCGAACCGGCTTACATCCCGCTTGCCGTCCGGATCGATCTCAGCTGGGTCCAGATAGACCGGCAGATCGTAGTTGGACTGCAGGAACGCCGACCAGCCGTTGGAAATGATGGAAACGAACAAGCCCACAAGGAATGTCAGTGCGATCACCAGCGCAACCACCCCGTACATCCGGAAGCGGGCCTCCGCCGCATAGCGAACCTTGAGGCGGGCGGGATCGTTGAGACGCGGCAGCGGCTGGGCCGTCGCTGATGTAGCGTCTGGCGTCATTCGTACTGCTCCCGGTATTTGCGCACGATATAGAGTGCGTAGACATTGAGCGCCAGCGTGAGAACAAACAGAGTCAGGCCGAGCGCGAACGCGACGAGCGTCTGCGGGCTGTCGAATTCGAGATCGCCGGTCAACTGGCTGACGATCTTGACGGTGATCGTCGTCACCGGCTCGAACGGATTGAGCGTCAAATTTGCGGCGATGCCGGCAGCGAGCACCACGATCATCGTTTCGCCGATGGCGCGCGAGGCCGCCAGCAACACCGCGCCGACGATGCCGGGAAGCGCCGCCGGGAGGATCACTCTCTTGATCGTTTCGGATTGTGTCGCACCCAGTCCATAGGATCCTTCGCGCAGCGACTGCGGAACCGCCGAGATGATGTCGTCAGACAGCGAGGATACGAACGGAATGATCATCACGCCCATCACGATGCCGGCGGTGAGCACACTGGTGGCGGCGATGTCGAGCCCCACCATCGCGCCTACGTCGCGCAGCAGCGGACCAAACGTAATGAGCGCGAAGAAACCATAAACAATGGTCGGGATACCGGCGAGGACCTCGAGCGCCGGCTTGGCAATGTCGCGAACCCGCGGGGTTGCGTATTCCGACATGTAGATGGCTGCCAGCAATCCGACGGGGACCGCCACAAGAAGTGCAATCAAAGAGATGAACAGCGTGCCCCATAACAATGGCAGCAGGCCGAATTGCCCCTCATCGCCGCTCAGCGTGCGACCGACGGAGGAAAAGCGCGGGTCCCATACCGTCCCGAGGAAGAAGTTTGACAGCGAAACCTTCTGGAAGAAATGGATCGTCTCGAACAGAACCGAGAAGACGATACCGAGCGTCGTCAGGATTGCGACCGTAGAGGCGGCAATCAACAGTCCCAGCGTTACCTTCTCGACGAAATTGCGCGCCCTGAGACGCGGTCGGATCGACATCGCGGCATAAACCAACCCGCCAATCGACAAGAGACCGGAAATTCCCGCGATAAGCAGCCTGCTCCAACCACGATATTCGACAAGGTCGATTGCCGCATTGATTGCATACGCAGGCGGGGTCGAGCCAAGGATAACACCCTTCTGTTGAAGCACACGTTGCGCTTCCTCGATCGGTGCAAAGCCAAGGCGCGCCCTCTTGACCGTCTCTATTCCTGTAGCGTCGAGCTTTGGCAAACCCTCGGAGATCGTTTCCACCTGCTCCATAATCAGCGAGCGTTGCGCTACGTTGAGCGTCGCGAAAGCCTGCGGCAACTCCCCTTGGATCATTCCGGCAAGAACTTTCGGTTCCGAGACACTCCACACCATGATCAACAGGAGCGCCGGCAGCCCAGCCAGGATCGCACAGAACCATCCATAATAGCCTACCTGCGAATGCAGCTTGACGGTTCCGTCTGCCTGCGCGGCGCGCGCACGGCTGAGGCCTATAAAGAAAGCCACAGCGGCGACAATCACGACCCCGAGCAATATCGACGTGTAAGCCACGCGTCCGATCCCCTGTCATCCTGATAGGCGGACGACAATGCGCAAGCTGCGCCGTCCGCTGAGCGCTTGAGACGGGTCGCGATCGTCAAGACCGCGACCCGCATCGTGCACTTACATCGTCTTTGCCGCACCGACGTCAGCCTGAAGAGCCTTCAGCTCCTCTTCCGGCATCGGCACCAAGCCGTACTCGGCGAGCGGACCGTCCGGACCGATCATCTTCTTCGAGGTGAAGAAGTCGACGTAATCCTTGAGGCCGGGAATGACACCGATGTGAGCCTTCTTTACATAGAAGAAGAGCGGACGCGAGACCGGATACTTGCCCGTCGAGATCGTCTCGACCGAGGGAGCAATCCCCGACATCGTCGCGACCTTCAGCTTGTCGGTGTTGTTTTCATAAAACGACAGACCGAATACGCCGACGCCCTTCGGGTTCGACTTCAGGCGAGCAAGTGTCTCGGTATAGTCGCCATCGATATCGACCGAGGCGCCGTCCCTGCGAACCTTGATGCAACCATTGCCGGCCGCTTTATTCTTCGCCTTTTCGTCGCCCTCGGCAGCAGCCATTAGCAGCCTGAGACCGCCCGTCGCCTTGCAGCCCTCGTGCAGAACCTTCTCCTCGAAGACTTCACGCGTGCCGTGCTTCTCACCCGGGATGTAGGCGGTGATCGGCCAGTCCGGCAGCTTGTCGTTGACCTGCTTCCAAGTCTTGTTCGGATTGGCGACCAGCTTATCGTTGACCGGTATCTTCTCCGCGAGTGCGAGGTAGAGATCCTTGGGCTCAAGCGCCCAAGCAGCACCGCCAGCGTCGGTGGCGAAAACGATGCCATCGTAGCCGAAACGGATTTCCATGATGTCCTTCACGCCGGCGGCGGCGCACGCCTTGACTTCAGCGTCCTTGATCTTGCGAGAGGCATTGGCGATATCGATCGTCTTCTCGCCAAGACCCTGACAGAACTGCTTCAGGCCCGCCGACGAGCCGCCCGACTCCACAATCGGCGTTTTGAATTGGCTGTAGGCCTTACCAAACTGCTCCGCCACGATGTTGGCGTAGGGCAGCACTGTGGATGAGCCGGCGATCTGGACCTGATCGCGCGCCGACGCCGCATCGACGGTTGCGAAGCTGCCGACTGCAACAACGGCCGCCGTCAGAGCAAGTGTCTTGGTTTTCACTGTTGATCTCCCTGGATCGGAGTGTACTCGGCGGCCGCATCTCATTCTCGCCGCCTCGAGCGCCGGGCGATTTCCACCGGCGACCCAGGGATAGCGCCGACAGCTAACAGCAATGTGACACTTTAATGCGATGTTTTATAACGATTATAACAGAACGTGGTTCGCGATGGATCTGCAGTTGCAGCGGCTGAGAGCCTTTTCTTCCGGCGTGGGCACAGCGTCCAGCCAGGAGCCCGATCGCTTGAGATAAGGCCGCTCGAGTGCCCGGCGAAGCCCTGGCTTGCGCCCACAAATGGAAATCTGGAGCATGCAACGGCTTCAAATTTGTTTCACCGGTCGCGAACCGGCTCTAATTTTCTGGCTTCAAAGTGTGATTCCGGACGACGAAGCGTCGGAGCCGGAACACTGGCAACCACGAATGGCGAGATCGTGAGCGACTGGCCGCCCGTGGACATCCTGGAAAGCCGATGGTTCCGACGTCACCTCCCCCCACGCTTTCGGCGATGACCGCGCTCGATCGGTTGAGCGCCGAACGCCGCAACGACGTTCATCTTGAGCGGCTCCTTGCCTCGGAGCAGGCCCGCATCGTCGCATTGGTCGGTGCGAAACCGGTCATCCGGTCAACTGCCGACCGTTCGAACGCCCGACTTGCCGTGTTCCACCGCGACGCATGCCCCGGAGGCCTACCTGGGTTGCCAGATCTGATTTTTCTTGGCGTTCATAACAAAACAGGCGACGCGACTTTCGTTCGCGTTTTCCATCCCGAGGAAGCCGCGCGGATCGACCCGGAGGGCACTTTGCTCACGCCCGCGGTCGACCTGCGATCACTCGCCATGCAAGGCGTCCTGCGCGCCGATGACCTTGCCATGGCTGCAACCGCAGCCGCACTCGTCAACTGGCACGAGAGCGCGCGGTTCTGTGGACGCTGCGGCCACCCGACGACGACGCGCGAGGGCGGCTGGCTACGTTACTGTTCGAGTTGCAGCCAGAACCTGTTTCCACGAACCGACCCCGTTGTGATCATGCTTGTCAGCGCTGGCAACCGCTGTGTGCTCGCGCGTCAATCGATTTTCCCCGAGGGCATGGTCTCAGCACTGGCGGGTTTCCTGGAGCCGGGCGAGACCATCGAGGCGGCCGTCGTGCGCGAGATCGAGGAGGAAATCGGCATCCGGGCCCGTGATGTCCGTTACCTCGCCTCCCAGCCCTGGCCGTTCCCGCACTCGCTCATGATCGGCTGTGTCGCAACCGCCGACGACCGTCCCCTCGTGATCGACCCCGGCGAATTGGAAAGCGCCCATTGGGCATCGCGAGCCGAAGTCTTGCAGATGCTTGCCAATCAGCATCCGCAGGGCCTCTGGGTGCCCGGTCCGCATGCCATCGCCCGTACTCTCATCGCCCATTTCGCTGCCGCAGAGGATTAGCTTTCCGGCACGCCGGCCTGATTCACGCGAATTGTACCGCCCAATTTGACGCATGAGGCTTGGAGAGGCTTGGCCCCTTCCCCCGTTGCGACTAGCATCCGGCCATGCAGATCATGCGACGAGCGCTAATGAAAAGATTGACGGCGGGCTTGGCCATTGCCGCCACGCTCCTGCACGTCGCGGCCCTGTCGTTGCATGTTGCCATGATGGCGAGTCTTGCGCTGGCGGGCGATGCCGCGGCTGGCATGCAACCGAGCGCCTCGGTCATCTGCCAACCCGGCCGCCGCGGCGGCGACATCGCGACCGCCGCCGCAGGCGTAAAGGTTGGTAAGTCGGAGAATTCGCGCACGGCCGCTACCACGTTCTGCCCGGTTTGTGCCGGTGGCGGCATCCCTGCATGGGTCTTGCCCGTCACACCCGCGCTGCCCATTCTTGTCGCGCGTGACCAGCCCGCGGCCGCCGCCGTCACCCCGGCCGACGTCGTTTCCCGCCATGAAGCGATGCGCAAGCAAAGCCGCGGGCCTCCGCAGCGGATTTGAAGATCCACCACAGCCTCAGAGCCTGACCCGTCTGAAATCGCAGCCTCGTGCATCCAATGCACAAGGTTGCTCATTCGATTAAGCGTCGCCGCGCTGGCACCTCAGATTCCCGCGACGGCCCGTCAGGCAAGAACACGATCGTTTGCACGAATGAAAGGACTACAAATGCTGAAGAAGACCCTGAGTCTTGTGCTTGCCCTCGCCGGCGCAGCGCTGATCGCACAGCAGGATATCGCCCGTGCCGGCGACGTCACGGTCGGCGACATCGTCATCTCCAATCCCTGGACCCGGGTTACGCCGCCTGGTGCCAAGGTCGCCGGAGGCTTTGTTACGATCACCAACAAGGGTAAGACCGCCGATCGTCTTGTTGGCGGGACCGCCGAGATCGCCGGGCGCCTGGAGATCCACCATATGACCATGGATGGCGGCGTCATGAAGATGCACGAGGTCGCCGGTGGCCTGGAGATCAAATCCGGCGAGACGGTTGAGCTGAAGCCCGGTGGCTACCATGTGATGTTCATGGATTTAAAGTCGGGTCCCGTCGAGGGCTCACCGGTGAAGGGCACACTCAAGTTCGAGAAGGCAGGCGAAGCAGCCGTTGGCTATGACGTTGCCCCGCTGGGTGCCAAGTCGGCGGGCGGCATGGATCACGGCGGGATGGACCACAGCGCCCACGATATGAAGCACATGCAGGATCACAAGCATGGCCACTAGCAGCGGCGTAATGAAAAAGATTCGCCTTGCGGCGTGGACGGCGATCGCCGTCCTCGCCGTTGGTTATGGCATGTATATGCTCGGAGAGGCGCAGAAGGCACAGCAATCCAGGCTCGCTCTGCCCGGTGCCGCCCGGATCGGTGCACCGTTCGAATTGACGCGCACCGACGACAGCCGTTTTTCCAGCAAGGTGCTGGCCGGTAAGCCGTACGCGATCTTTTTCGGCTTCACCCATTGCCCGGACATCTGCCCGACGACGCTCATGGAAATGACCGAGCACCTGCAAGCTCTCGGCACCAAGGCGGACGACATCAATGTGCTGTTCGTTACGGTCGATCCAACGCGCGATACGGCCGAGCATCTGAAGGTCTACCTGTCGGCATTCGAACCGCGCATCATTGGCCTGACAGGCACGCCCGAGGAGATTGATGCCGTCGCCAAGTCCTACCGCGTTTTCTACGAGAAGGTGCCCTCCAAGGACGGCAGCGACTATACCATGAACCATACGGCGTCGGTCTACCTGATGGACCGGAACGGCAACCTCGTCTCGACTCTCTCCTTCCAGGAGCCGCAGGAAACTCGCCAACAGAAAATCGAGAAAGTCTTGAGCCGGTAGGGCATTTTCGGCTGAGCTGCGTGGCGCTGATTTGCGCATGAAAACCCGGTTGAGCGGAACGAACGCAAGCGATACGTTCCACCGCCCCGGACGGTCGGGGTTTCAGCCCCGAGCACGCCTATGTTCCCAGCCCTGCCGCCCATCGGCCTGTCGCCCTACATTCTGCCAGTCGCACTACTGTTCGCATCGAACGTCTTCATGACGTTTGCCTGGTACGGACATCTGAAGTTCACGACGAAGCCCCTGGCAATCGTGATCATGGTGAGCTGGGGTATCGCCTTCATCGAATACTGCCTTGCCGTACCGGCGAACCGCATCGGCTATCAGGTCTATTCGACCGCCGAGCTGAAAACGATGCAGGAAATCATCACCTTCGTCGTCTTCGCCGCCTTCTCCATCGTATTCCTCAAGGAGCCGATCACGGTGAACCACATGATCGGCTTCTCGCTCATTGCGCTCGGCGCCTTTTTCGTTTTCAAGGCACCCCTGTAATGAATGCGCGGCTGCGGTGAGCCGGAGCGCTGCGTGGGAAGATCGGGCGCTCAGATACAGCGACCGCCATCCACCTCGATCGCAACCCCAGTAATGAAGCTCGAAGACGGCTCGGCAAGGAACAGCGCAGCATTGGCGATGTCGCCGGGCGTCGACATTCTGCCGAGTGGAATCGTCGCTACGAATTTCGACCTGTTCTCCGGCGTATCGGGAACGCCCATGAATTGCTCGAGCAGGCCTGTCTCCCCGATCACAGGATTGATGGCATTGACGCGGATCTTCAGCGGAGCCAGTTCCGCGGCCATCGACTTCGTCAGCGTGATCACGGCCCCCTTCGAGCCATTGTACCAGGTAAGCCCAGGCCGCGGACGCACCCCCGCCGTCGATGCTGTGTTGATGATGACGCCACCGCCGCGTTTCTCCATGACCGGCACCGCAGCCAGCGTGGTCAGGTAGATCGACTTCACGTTGACCGCATAGATGCGATCGAAGTCCTCTTCACTCACCGTCATCAACGACTGGTTCTTGTGCGTGAAGCCCGCGTTGTTGACGAGGATGTCGAGCCCCCCGAACACCTCTTCGGCAGTGGCGATCATCTGCTGCACGTCGTCCTTGCGCGTGACGTCGGTTTCCACTGCGACCGCGCCGTTGCCCAGGGCCTGCGCCACCTCGGCTGCGGCTGCGCCGTTGAGATCGGCCACCATGACGCGCGCGCCCTCTTGCGCGTAGAGTTGGGCGATCCCACGCCCGAAGCCCGACGCCCCACCCGTCACGATCGCCATTTTGCCTTTAAGACGCATCCGATCCTCCCGTCTTTGTCGTCGCGGCCAAAGCGGCGCTGTTATACGCCTCACACACCTTGATTGTGGGTCGGCATCATGCCGGCGGCGCGCTCGGCCGCCTCCCGGCGGTAGGGGCTTGCGACGTAGCTGCCCAGGAGCTTCACCTCGCTGGAGAAGAATGACAGCTCCTCCAGAGCCAACTGCACCGGACGTTGGGCCGGATGGCCTTCGATGTCGGCGAAGAACATTGTCGCGTTGAATGTTCCTTCGGTCTGATAGCTTTCCAGCTTTGTCATGTTGACGCCGTTGGTCGCGAAGCCGCCTAAAGCTTTGTAGAGCGCAGCGGGAACGTTGCGTACGCGGAACAGGAATGTCGTTACGATCGCTCCGTCGTCGGGATCGGCGTCATCGGGTTCGTTGGTGAGAATGACGAACCGCGTCGTATTGTGTTCCTCGTCCTCCACGTCGCTCTTGAGAATGGTTAGACCATAGATCTCCGCGGCGAGGGTTGACGCGATTGCCGCGAGCGAGATGTCGCCGCTCTCGCTCACCATTCGCGCCGAACCAGCCGTATCGGCTTCCGGCACAGGCTTCAGACCGAACCGCCTCAGCATGTTCCGGCACTGGCCCAGCGCCTGCGTATGACTCATCACGCGCTGGACCGATTGCAGACTTGCACCGGGCAGCGCCATCAGCTGATGGCGCACGCGCAGAAAATGCTCGCCGACGATATAGAGATCGGCACCAGGCAACAGATGATGGATGTCCGCAACCCGACCCGCCACCGAGTTCTCGATCGGGATCATCGCGTAGGCGACATCTCCCTGCTTCACAGCCGCCAGCGCGTCCTCGAATGTCGGATACGCGACCGCCTCGTAATTGGGATACACCTCGCGGCAGGCGATGTGCGAGTTGGCGCCCGGCTCACCCTGATAGGCAATCCGGTTCGGCGCTGCGGCGTTCGCTTCGAGCTTCGTCATCTGGTCTGCAATTCTGGTTCGCGCCGCGTGCCGCTCCACCAGGATTGATGATACAGCTGGGCTTCGGTGAGAGGTCGGAAGGTGTGTGGATCAGGTCCCCCGCGCAGCGAGCATCGCGCGCGCCCGCGCCAGGTCGGCCGGAGTATCGACACCGAGCGGAACAGTGTCAACGACGCTGACGTCGATCCGCATGCCGTTTTCGAGGGCTCGCAACTGCTCCAGTCGCTCGCGCGTCTCCAGCGGCGAGGGCGCAAGGCTGACGAAGCGTGTCAGCGCCGCGCGCCGGTAGGCATAGATGCCGATGTGATGATAGAGCGGTCCATCCCCATAAGGAGCGGTCGCCCGGGTGAAGTAGAGCGCCCTGAGACGGCTCTTTGTACCGCTGGCGCAGACCGGCGTTCCCACCACCTTGACGACGTTCGGATTGGTCCGCTCCTCGGGATCCTCGATCACGGCCGCCAGCGTCGCAATATCGACGACGGGATCGGCGAGCGGCGCGATGCAATCCTGCACGAGACGCGGCTCCAGCGTCGGCAGGTCGCCCTGAAGATTGACGACGATCGAGCAGCGCTCCTGCGGATCCAGCCAGCCGAGTGCCTCGTTGACGCGGTCGGAGCCGCTTGCATGGTCGGCGCGGGTCATGACCGCCTCGCCACCGGCTGCCGTGACCGCATCGCGGATTTCGACCGCATCGGTTGCAACGGCCACCCGGCCGAGGGCGGCCTCTTGCGCCCGCCGCAGCACGTGCACGATCATGGGCAGGCCACCGATATCAGCCATCGGCTTGCCAGGAAGACGAGTGGCCTGCATGCGTGCGGGAATGATGGTGATGACCTGGGATGAAGGGGGTAACATGCAAGCTCCGCCGCTGCTTTTAGGGCCGGAAAGCCGTGGTCTCACCCGGAAGGTGACAATCCGCCTCAGCGGCGTTCTGTAGAACGAACGCAAGTCTGGTTGCAAGCGAGGCTCAAATTCCTATAGTCGGGCGCGGAATTGGGCTGGCAAACAGCCGCCGCACTCGCACAAAACCACGGAAATTCGAACTCCCGAGACCTGAAACCATGATGGACTCCTTCGAGCTGACCAAGATCGCCGCGGGTGTACTCACCGCGCTGCTGGTCATCTTTGGTACAAAAACGATTATCGAAATCAACACAGGCGGCCACGGTTCCGGCGAAAGCCACTCCGGCTACACCCTGCCGATGGCAGAAGCGGGTTCGGGCAATGAAAAGGCCGCCGCTGCCGCCCCCGCTGCCTTCGATCCCGCTGCCGTCGCAGCGGCTGCGGCTACGGCTGACGCCTCGGCCGGCGAATCGGTGTTCAAGAAATGCGCCAGCTGCCACACGATCGATAATGGCGGCGCAAACAAGACCGGCCCGAACCTGTTCGGCATCGTCGGGCGAGCCAAGGCGGCCCATGCCGGCTTCACCTATTCCGATGATATGAAAGCCAAGGGTGGCAACTGGGATCTGGCGGACCTCGCCCACTTCCTGCACAAACCCAAGGACTTCATTCCCAAGACCAAGATGTCCTTCGGAGGCGTCAGCGACAAAGGCGATCTTGCCAACCTGCTCGCCTATCTGTCGCAACATAAGTGAGCCTTTCCAGGGGCATGCCATAAAGTGAATTCAAGAAGCCCTGCCAATGCGTTGGCGGGGCTTTTTCTTTCCGTATATGAGGTGCGATCCAGCCTCATCACCGCGCCAATCTTGCAAAAACTTAACTTCAGCTCGCCCCAAAGCTCGGATACCCCCGTATAACGGCCGTGCAATCGGGCAATTCCGGCGGCAAAGAGATCGGCAACGGAACGAAAGGGCTTTGCAAAAATGGTTCAGCGGATCGATCACGCGGTGCGCGCCGGCATGACAGGCGCCCTGTTACTCGCTTCCTTGCTGGCCGCCAGCCCTGCCGATGCCCAGAACCCGACCAAGGAGGTTGTCCGCCACCACGCCCTCTCTCTCGTCGGCGAACCGAAGATGCCGCCCGGGTTCAAGCATTTCGACTGGGCTAATCCGGATGCGCCAAAGGGCGGCCGGCTGCGCCGCTGGGACCTGGGTTCGTTCGATTCGCTCAACGCCTTTTCGATCAAGGGTCAGGCCGCCGAAGGTGTGGGCCTGATCTATGATTCCCTGATGAGTTCCTCGCCTGACGAGCCCTCGACCGAATACGGTCTCATTGCCGAGTGGGCATCTTACCCGGATGACTTTTCCTCGGTAACGTTCAAGCTGCGCCCCGAGGCACGCTGGCACGATGGCAAACCCGTTACGGTTGATGATGTCATTTTCTCATTGTCTGCGCTGAAGTCAGCGCACCCGCAATACGCGTTCTATTACAAGAACGTCGTCAGCGCCGAGAAGACGGGCGAGAATGAAGTGACCTTCCGCTTCGACATCAAAGGCAACCGCGAGCTGCCACTCATCGTCGGCCAGTTGACGATCCTACCCAAGCACTATTGGGAGAGCACCGGCGCCAGCGGAGAAAAGCGCGACATCATCAAGTCGACGATGGAGATTCCGCTCGGCTCGGGGCCCTACAAGATCAAGTCCGTCGATCCAGGTCGCGCCATAACATACGAGCGTGTTGCCGATTATTGGGCCAAGGATCTGCCCGTCCAGAAAGGACTGTCGAACTTCGATGAGGTTTCCTACACCTATTACCGCGACATGACCCCTGCCTTCGAGGCGTTCAAGTCAGGCATCATCGATGTGTGGAACGAGAATTCCGCCAATCGCTGGGCCACACAGTATGGCTTCGACGCCGCCCAAAATGGGCTCGTCAAAAAGGAAGAGCTGAAGAACGAACGCGTATCGGGCATGCAGGCTTTCGTGCTCAACACGCGCAAGCCACAGTTCGTCGATCCGCGTGTTCGCCACGCCTTCAACCTCGCTTTCGACTTCGAAACGCTCAACAAGACGCTGTTCTACGGCCAGTACATTCGCTCCAACAGCTTCTTCGCCAACTCTGAGCTTGCCGCCACCGGGCTGCCTCAGGACCGCGAGAAGGAAATCCTCGAAAGCATGAAGGATCTGGTGCCCCCGCAGGTCTTCACCAGCGAATGGAAGAATCCGTCGTCTGCAAATTCAATGGATCGCCGCAACAACCTGCGCCAAGCCGTCAGGCTCATGGCTGAAGCCGGTTGGACGATCAAGAATGGCCAACTCACCAACAGCAAAGGTGAGGTGATGACCGCCGAATTTCTGCTCGTGCAGCCGGACTTCGAGCGCATCGTTCTGCCGTATATCGACGAATTGAAGAAGATCGGCGTCGCCGCCACCGCCCGCATTGTCGACACCTCTCAGTACAAGCGCCGCCTCGACAGCTTCGATTTCGACGTCGTTGTCGGCTCATTTGCCCAATCGCATTCTCCGGGCAACGAGCAGCGCGACTTCTGGGGTTCCGAATCGGCCAAGCGCGATGGCAGTCGCAATCTGGCCGGCATCGCCAACCCCGCGATCGACAAACTGATCGATGCCATCATCCTGGCCAAGGATCGCGCCGACCTCGTCGCCGCGACGCGCGCCCTGGACCGTGTGCTATTGTGGAACCACTATGTGGTGCCGCAATGGTACTACCCCTACGATCGCCTCGCCTCGTGGGACCGCTTCGGCCGCCCCGAGATGCTCCCCTCGCAGAACCCCGGCACCACCACAAGCTGGTGGTTTGACGCCAAAAAGGATGAGGCAGTCCGCGCGAGGCTCGGGCGATGAGGGCATGTGCACTCAGCCACGGCAGCGGCTGGCCTCAAGCAGGCAAGTCCTGGCACGCGCTGCTGCCGGCCCTCGCATTGTTCTTCGCTTTGGCTGCGCCTGCATCGCTGGCAAATGCAGGTGAACCCCGTCATGGTCTCTCTGTCTTTGGGCCGCTCTCCTACCCGCCCGACTTCAAGCACTTCGGTTACGTCAACCCGGATGCACCGAAAGGCGGCCGCATCTCAATGGTCGGCCCCGCAGGACGCATAACATTCGACAGCTTCAACGATCACATCCTGAAGGGTGACGCGGCTCAGGGTCTTGAGTTGCTGTTCGACAGCCTCATGGTTCGTGCTTTCGATGAGCCCGACGCCGTCTATGGTCTCGTCGCAAAGACAGCAGCGCTAGCCGATGACGGCATGTCGGTAACGTTCACACTGAGACCGGAGGCGAAATTCGCCGACGGCTCGCCGCTGACCACTGACGACGTCGTCTTTTCGTTCGAGGCGCTGAAGGAGAAGGGTCATCCACGCTATCGGATCGCGCTCCGCGATGTCGAGAAGGCCGAGGCGCTCGACCCGGTCACTGTCCGCTACACCTTCAAGGGAACGCTGGTCCGCGATCTTCCGATCAATGTGGCGACCTTGCCGATTCTTTCAAAGGCATTCTATTCCGAACACAAGTTCGAGGAGACCTCACTCGTCCCGCCGCTGGGCTCGGGTCCTTACAGGATCGCTGATTTCAAGGCCGGCACGTTCGTGCGCTATCAGCGGCGAGAGGACTATTGGGCGGCAGACCTGCCCGTCAACAAAGGCCGCTTCAATTTTTCCGAGATCAAGTACGAATACTTCCGCGACCGGACCGCCGAGCTGACCAACCTCAAATCGGCCGACTTCGATTTCCGCGAGGAGTTCACCTCCGTTGATTGGGCTACGGCCTACGACGTCCCCGCCGTTGCGCAAGGCCGCATGATCAAGGAAAGCATTCCCGACGACACTCCCTCCGGTGCACAGGGCTTCTTCATCAACACCCGCCGCGACAAGTTCAAGGACGTCCGTGTGCGTAAGGCACTGGGTCTAGCCTTCGATTTTGAGTGGACCAACAAGAACCTGTTCTATGGGCTCTATCAGCGCACAGCGAGCTTTTTCGAAAACTCGCCCATGAAGGCTGAAGGCAAACCTTCCGCCGAAGAACTGGCGCTGCTTGAGCCCTTCCGTGACAAACTCTCCGCGGATGTCTTTGCTGACGCCGTGATGCCCCCTGTCTCCGATGGCTCCGGCAGCGACCGCAAGCTGCTGCGCGAAGCGGCGCGACTTCTCAGCGATGCTGGCTGGACACAAAACGGTGCGACGCGCGTCAATGCCAAAGGCGAGCCGTTGACGGTCGAGATCCTCATCTTCTCGCCGTCCTTCGAGCGCATCATCCTGCCTTACATCAAGAACCTGAAGGCGATCGGCATCGATGCCACGCTGCGCCGTGTCGATCCGGCACAATACGAACGGCGCGTCGAATCCTTCGATTTCGATCTCACCACGGAGCGCTATTCGATGCGCCTGACGCCGGGCGTCGAGCTAAAGACGTTCTGGGGTTCAGAATCGGCCCTGACCGACGGCAGCTACAATCTCGCCGGCATTGCCGACACCGTTGTCGATGCTTTGATCGAGCGCATCATGGCGGCGAAATCGCGCGCCGAGCTCGAAACCGCCGCGCTGGCTGCCGACCGCGTGCTGCGGGCCGGTTACTATTGGGTGCCGCACTGGTACAAGGCAGCGCATCACCTGGCCTATTGGAACAAGTTCTCGCGGCCTGCGACCAAGCCGAAGTACGAACGTGGCGTGATTGACACCTGGTGGTACGACGCCGAAAAAGCGGAACGTTTGAAGACGACGAATTGAGCGGGTGCGTCCCGCTCTGGTCTGATCGGCCGAGAGGGAAGCGCTTGCGCTTCCGGCAAAGGTGCGACCCAGACTCTTCATGTAACGAGCAGGAGCAGGCTAGAATCGCCGATGTGATTGCCTGAAACTGAACTGCTCCAAAGGAAAACGGACGAACCTCGACCGATGGCCGCCTATCTGCTCAAGCGCATCCTGCTCATGGTCCCGACCTTGTTCGGTATCATGGCGATCAGCTTCATCATCATACAGTTCGCCCCTGGCGGTCCCGTCGAACGCGTCATCGCGCAATTGACCGGCACCGGCGTCAATGCCACGGATCGCTTTTCCGGCGGCACCAGCGACAGCCTCTCTGGTCAATCGGGCCAGAGCGCACCCGGCCAGGGCTCGGCCGATCCCGTCAGTTCCAAGTACCGCGGCGCCCAGGGCCTCGACCCGGAATTCATCAAGAGCCTGGAGAAGCAGTTCGGCTTCGACAGGCCGGCGCATGAGCGCTTCTTTATCATGCTCAAGAGCTACATCACCTTCGATTTCGGCAAGAGCTATTTTCGCGATGTCTCTGTGCTCGAGTTGATCAAGGAGAAGCTGCCGGTCTCCGTCTCGCTCGGCCTCTGGATGACGCTTCTCACCTACATGATCTCGATACCGCTCGGCATCCGCAAGGCCGTCAAGGACGGCGAAAGCTTCGACACCTGGACAAGCGGCGTGCTTGTGGTGGGATATGCGGTGCCGGGCTTCCTGGTCGCCGTGCTGCTGTTGATCCTGTTCGCCGGATCGTCGTTCTTCCAGATCTTCCCCTCGCGCGGCCTGACCTCCGACAACTGGGCGGACCTGTCCACCTGGGGCAAGATCATCGACTACTTCTGGCACCTGACGCTGCCTTTGATCGCTATCGCGCTCGGCGCTTTCACCACCATGACGTTCCTTACCAAGAACTCGTTCCTCGACGAGATCCGTAAGCAGTACGTCATCACCGCGCGCGCAAAGGGCCTTGCCGAGCGCCAGGTGCTCTACGGTCACGTTTTCCGCAATGCCATGCTGCTCATCATCGCTGGCTTTCCTGGCGCATTCATCTCGGCGTTCTTCTCGGGAAGCTTGCTGATCGAGCAGGTCTTCTCGCTCGACGGCCTGGGCTTGCTCGGCTTTGAATCGATCATCAACCGCGACTATCCCGTGGTCTTCGCCACCCTATACATCTTCTCGCTTCTGGGATTGGTCGTGAATCTCGTCTCCGACTTCCTCTACACCGTTGTCGATCCGCGTATCGACTTCGAGAGTCGGGAGGTCTGACGCCATGGACGCCCGCTCCACGCTTGCCTCACGGAAACGCGCACGCAGCCTCTTCGGTCTGCTGCCGCTGCGTATACGCTTATCGTCCCTCGTCCACCTCTCGCCGATCAACAAGCGCCGCTGGGAGAACTTCAGGTCGAACAAGCGCGGCTTCTGGAGCCTGTGGGTCTTCCTCGGCTTGTTCGCGATTTCGCTGCTCGCCGATTTCATCGCCAACGACCGGCCGATCCTGGTTAGCTACAAGGGCGATCTTCTGGCGCCCGTCCTCGTCGATTACCCCGAAAGCAGGTTCGGAGGCTTTCTCGCCACCACCGATTACAGGGACCCGGTAATCCTCGATGAGATCAACGCGAACGGCTGGATGCTCTGGCCACCGATCCGCTACTCCTACGACACGGTTAACAAGGACTATCCCACGCGCAAATCGCCTTCCGGGCTCTGCCTCGGGTTTCCCTCGCCGCCGCCGTGGGCATCGAAGGCTGAACTGTGCGAAACGCCGCCCGACCAGCTCGCGCGTTATCGCGCGTTCGGCAATACCAACTGGCTCGGCACCGACAATCAGGGACGCGATGTTGTGGCGCGCGTCATCTACGGTTTCCGCATCTCGGTCCTGTTCGGATTGGTGCTGACGATCTTCTCATCCATTATCGGTGTCGCAGCCGGCGCTGTTCAGGGCTACTTCGGCGGCCGCACAGATCTCATTTTCCAACGCATCCTCGAAATCTGGTCCGCAATACCCTCGCTCTATGTCCTGTTGATCATCTCCTCTGTCCTGGTGCCGGGCTTCTGGACGCTCCTCTTCGTCCTCATGATCTTCTCCTGGACAGCGCTTGTCGGCGTCGTGCGTGCCGAGTTCCTGCGAGGCCGCAACTTCGAGTACATCAAGGCCGCGCGCGCATTGGGCCTGTCCGACGCCAAGATCATGTGGAAGCACCTGCTGCCCAACGCGATGGTCGCCACATTGACGTTCACGCCGTTCCTTCTGTCCGGCTCCATCTCCGCGTTGACCGCGCTGGACTTCCTCGGACTGGGTCTGCCACCGGGCTCGGCCTCGCTGGGCGAACTGCTCCTGCAGGGCAAGAAGCACACAGAGGCGCCTTGGCTGGGCCTCACCGGCTTCTTCACGCTGGCGATCATGCTCTCGCTGCTGGTCTTCATCGGCGAGGCCGTGCGTGACGCGCTCGACCCGCGCAAGACGTTCCAATAGAGGTGGGCCCATGAGCACGTCAGAAACTCTGATCCAGGTTCGCAACCTCTCCGTCGCCTTCGGCAAGGGCGAGAACAAGACTTTGGCCGTCGACCGGGTTTCCTTCCGCATCGGCCGCGGCGAGACAGTGGCGCTTGTCGGTGAATCGGGTTCGGGCAAGACTGTCTCGGCCCTCTCCATCCTTCGACTTCTGCCCTACCCGATGGCATCGCACCCCACGGGCGAGATTTTCTTCGAGGGCAAGGATCTCCTGAAGCTTCCGGTCTCAGGCATGCAGTCGATCCGCGGCGACCGCATCTCGATCATCTTCCAGGAGCCGATGACGTCCCTCAACCCGCTGCACACGATCGAGCGCCAGGTCGGCGAGGTCTTGAAGCTGCACCGTGGCATGAATGACAAGAGCGCCCGCAAGCGCGTCCTGGAATTGCTGGAAAAGGTCGGCATCAACGAGCCTGAGAAGCGGCTTGGTGCTTATCCGCACGAATTATCCGGCGGCCAGCGTCAGCGTGTGATGATCGCCATGGCGCTCGCCAATGAACCCGAACTCCTGATCGCCGACGAGCCCACGACCGCGCTCGATGTCACGATCCAGGCGCAGATTCTGCAGCTGCTTGCCGATCTCCAGAAAGAGATGGGCATGGCGATGCTGCTCATCACCCACGATCTCGGCATCGTTCGCAAGATGGCGGAGCGCGTCTACGTGATGAAGTCGGGCGACATCGTCGAGGACGGGCGGATGGAAGAGGTTTTCACGAACCCGCAACATCCCTATACCCGCCATCTGATCAACGCCGAGCCCAAAGGCGACCCTCCCAAGGTCGATGACAGTCGTCCTGTCGTCATGGAGGCCGATGATCTCAAAGTCTGGTTCCCGATCAAGGCCGGGCTGCTGAAGCGCACCGTCGATCACGTTAAGGCCGTCGATGGCCTCTCGCTCAAACTCCGCGCCGGCCAGACGCTGGGCGTGGTCGGTGAGTCGGGTTCCGGCAAGACGACGCTTGGACTGGCGCTCATGCGCCTCATTGTCTCGAAAGGCCCCATTGCTTATGTCGGGAAGCGCATCGACAGCCTGACGCAGAAGCAGATGCGCCCACTGCGCAAGGAAATGCAGATCGTATTTCAGGACCCATACGGCTCGCTCTCCCCGCGCTTGTCGATCAGCCAGATCATCGAGGAGGGCCTCCTCATTCAGCAACCCCAGCTCACCTATGACGAGCGCCGCCGACGCGTTGGTGATGCCCTGCGCGAGGTGGGGCTCGATCCCGATAGCCAGGATCGCTATCCTCACGAGTTCTCGGGCGGCCAGCGCCAGCGCATCGCCGTCGCACGTGCTATGGTGCTGGGGCCGAAGTTCGTCATGCTCGACGAGCCGACGAGCGCCCTCGACATGAGCGTACAGGCCCAGATCGTCGATCTCCTGCGCGATCTGCAGAAGAAGCATGACCTAGCCTACCTGTTCATCAGCCACGACCTCAAAGTCGTGCGTGCTCTGTGCAATTACGTGATCGTCATGCGCAAGGGACGCGTCGTCGAGGAAGGGCCTGCCGAGGCGATCTTCGCCAATCCCCAGCAGGACTACACGCGTGAATTGCTGGCTGCCGCACTCAAACTTGCCGTCGACAAGGATCGCGTCGCCGTCGTCTAAAGCTTGGCGCGACACAAACGATGCCCGACCCGCCACCACATGGCGCGCAACCGCAGCCCATCTCAAAACCTGCAGATTCGAGACCTGCCAATGCCTGCATCCAACACTGAAATTGTTCTCTACCACTGGCCAAAATCGCGCTCCACGATTGTCCGTTGGATGCTGGAAGAGCTTGGTGTGCCCTATCGTGTCGAGATCGTCGACATCACATCGCAAGATCACCCGTCCAAAGACCTGCTTGCCCTCAATCCTATGGGCAAGGTGCCGGTTCTGACACACGGCGATACCGTCATCAGCGAGGTTTCGGCCATCTGCTGCTATCTGGCAGACCGCTTTCCGCAAGCCGGACTTGCACCGTCGATCGACGATCCGCTGCGCGGTCCCTATCTCAAATGGCTGTTCTTCGCGCCCGGGTGCATCGAACCGGCAGTGACGCACAAGGCCATGCATTGGCCTGACGCACGGCGCAGCACGCTCGGCTGGGCGAGCTACAACGACACGATGCAAGTCCTTGCCGACGCCGCGATCCATGCCACACCGTGGATTCTGGGTGAGCGGTTCACCGCAGCCGACGTCGTGGTCGGCTCGCAGGTTCGATGGGGCCTCATGTTTGCCACGATACCCAAGCATCCAGCCCTCGAAGCTTATGCTCACCGCCTTGGTGAGCGCCCCGCCCTCAAACGCCAAATGCAACGAGATGCTGCTGGATAGTTTTGCGATTCGTCGGCAAACTTTGCCCGCGCTGAGAGCGCGCTCACCTGACACCCACGCCCTTCAAGAGCAAGCGGAGCTCGCATGAACATCGACGACCGCTACCGCGCCAAACTACAGGCAGCGATCGCCTCACTCGAATACTGGATCCCTTCGATCAGCGACTCCGCCAGTATTGCGGAGGTGAACGACGATGCCTACTGGCGCGTCAACGTCGAACCGCTCGCTGCCGGCGCCTGCCCCTTCGAACTCGTGATCCGCAGCGACGGCTACCACGATATGTTGATCGCTGGTGAAGGCTACGAGGATCAGCACACAGACGACCTTGACCTGTTCGTGCCGTTTGCCCAGGCCATCGCGAACGGCAACGTGACTCGCCGGATTTACACCTCCGCCGCAACACGCATGCCGATCGCGGTCGAGACGATCGTTCGCCTTGCCAATGGCGCGGAATGGCGGCGACGGCGTGAACTCGTGACCGGTCTCGACGGCGAAACACCTCATGCGAGCATAGCGCGCGATCACCACTTCCTGCCCTACAAGCGTAGGTGAGGCTGACACACGGCACTTGCAAGCCGCCGCATGCTCAGTCGCGCGCGACGGGCGGCTCCCCGCCACCCTTCGCCACCTCCTCGACGATCCAGCGGACCTGTGCTCGCGCGCCGGGCCCTATCGCCATCAAGGTCGCCAGAAGCGGCAATACCGCCCTGAGATCGTCCGCCAGCGTATAGGGAGGATTGACGACTGCAACGCCCGTGGCAACAAGCCCCTTCGTGGTGGTGTCGGGCTCGGCCACCTGCAGTTCCGCCGCCAGTGCCTTGGCCAATCCTGCAACGCGAAGTCGTTGATAGAAGCGCTCAACTTGTGTGCGCGACTTGATCGGGTACCACAAGATGATTGCGCCCGTTGCGAACCTGCGATGCGCCGCGATCACAGCCCCCGCGAGCCTGTCGAACTCGCCGGCCACCTCGAACGGCGGATCGACGAGCACCAGGCCGCGCCTTTCCTTCGGCGGCAGCAGGGCCTTGAGCGCCGTGTAACCGTCAAGGCCCATCACTTTCGTTTGGCGATCACGGTGAAACAGCTCGACCAGCTGATCGCGGTCCTCCGGGTGCAGCTCGTTAACCACCAATTGATCGCCCTCGCGCATCAACCGACGCGCGACGAGCGGACTTCCCGGATAGCGAACGAGCCTGCCGACACCGCCCGCACTGCGATCGATATCGGCGTCAAGGAGATTAAGATAAGGCGACAGCACGCGTGCCGCTTCTCCCGGCAAATCATTTCGCACCTCGAGCACGCGCGCGATCCCCTGCCGCCATTCTCCGGTCTTTTCCGCTTGCAGGCTGCTAAGGTCATAAAGTCCCGCGCCCGCATGCGTATCGATGACGCGGAAAGGTGCCGCCTTCTTCGTCAAATGCGAGATGACGAGTGTCAGCACCAGATGCTTGAGCACATCGGCGAAGTTCCCGGCATGGAAGGCGTGGCGGTAGTTCATCGCGGCCGGTTCAAGCCTTCTTCTCCCAGCGCCCATTGTTCGCCTGCTGCCAGTACGTCACTTGGCATCCAGCCTGTTTCGCTGCCGTCCATTGCTGCCGCGCTATCTTGACCGCTTCTGGATCATGCCCGTCGAACAGATAGACGATGCGCACGAAGCCCTGGAACGTCTCTGCCGTGGCGCCGTCGATAAAGAAGCGCACGCCCGCACCGTTCGGTGTTTCCGGTCCCGTCGTCAGATAGATGGGTTGATGCTCGCTCATTCCGTCCTTGCGCGTACCGTGAGCAAGGAAGCTGTCGTCGCGATATGTCCATAGCGCAAGGTCGAGCGCCTCAAGCCGTTCCTCCGACCCCGACTGGATGACGGCGCGCCATCCTCGCTCGATGGTCTTCTCCAACAGCGACGGAAGCACTTTCTCGAGCGGCTGCCGCTCTAGGTGGTAGAACAGGACCTCGGCCGCTCCATCCGTCACGCTTTCCGCCTTCCTTTCCGATCGGTACATGCAGAAATTGCCGCGCGCGGATAAGAGGTCATCGACCGAACACATTGCAGCCCATGTCGGCAAGCACGTCACACAATTCCGCAAAAGCCCGCAATCGCCCGAGAGGGGTTGCACCATCTGCGCATAGAGCCTATATCCCGCAGTCCGGAGCGGCGCCATACCTATGGTTGACGCCCGTGCGGGCGGTGAGCGTTGCGGCCTCTTCGGGTTCGCTGTAATGCTCCCGCCCGCTGCGATTCCCGGCACATGCAATGCTGACGCGCGATGCGGCGAGCCACGCGTCGCCTATAGGCACCATGACACGATCTCATCTCGCCAGATACATCAAAGGCGATCGCCGATTTGTGGCAATCGCCCCGGAGCCAGATCTCCTGAATTGGCAGCGCTTGCGCGTTCAAGAGGTCGCTGATGCAGTCACCTTGCCAAAGGTACTCGGATCAGATCACGGCAGCGCCTGTACGTCAGCACGATGCTTGCGCGCTTAGAGAGCAGGTCAGGTTTTGATTGAATCACATCTGACCGCTGTGGCCTGCTCGATTTCTTTGTTTGAGAGCCTCAATCACGGCCTCGATGGAAGCAGTCGTGTTTCCATCGAGGCCGATCAGGCTCTAGGCTCTCAATAGTTTCGCTTCAGCATGCTGCGCGGCACTTCGCCGGCATCGACCAGCGCGCGGATGCAGCGCTGAGAAATATTATACCCCGCAGCCTGCATGCAACGACGCAACTCCGTCCCGTAAAGCGAATAGCCCGGGCAGAAGCGATTGTAGTCGGACTTGCAGGCCCGGCGCACGCGCGCCGAATATGGTCCGCTGTTTGCCGCCATGGCGCCCGTGGCGAAGGTGAACGTATCCGCCGCATAGCCCGCCGTGGCTGCCACAGCTGCGACAAGAACGGCATGCATTGCTTTGTTCATCGGCTCGATAATCCTTGGCTGACTGTTGGCCGCAATCCGGCGCGTACTTAGTCTGAGATTGTGGTTTAGGCTAGTATGACATGTGCTCGTTGCAAACAGTCACCGGCCCAAACGAAATTAAGTGCTAGGAACGCCTAGCTTTTCCGCGACTGGTCCGGCCGGCGTAAGGGTTTTCTCCCTTCTTCAGGCTGAACCGGATCGGCACGCCGGGCAGGCCGAACACATCCCGCAGACTGTTGGTGAGGTAACGGACGTAGGATCGGGGCAACTCGGCAGGGCGGGAACAAAAGGCAACGAATGTGGGGGGACGCGTCGAGACCTGCGTCACGTACCGCAGGCGAATTCTGCGGCCTGCTACTGCCGGCGGCGCATGACGCGCCACGGCCTCCTGCAGCCACCGGTTGAGATTGGGCGTCGGCACGCGTTGGTTCCAGGTCTCGTGGGCGGCCACGATCGCCTCCATCAGCCGATCGAGCCCCTTTTCACCCAGCGCTGAAATGGTGACGAGCGCCACACCGGGCACCTGCGACAGCTTCTCCGACGTGGTCTGGCGCAGATCCCTCAGCAATTTCTGCTTTTCCGCCACGAGGTCCCACTTGTTGATCGCCACCACGATCGCACGACCTTCCTGGGTGACCATGTCGCCGATCGTGAGGTCCTGATGCTCGAAAGGCCGTTCCGCATCGATCAGCAGCACGACGACTTCGGCAAAGCGAAGCGCGCGTACCGTATCGCTGACCGAAAGCTTTTCGGCCAATTCGTCGATGCGTGCCTTGCGTCTCAGCCCTGCGGTGTCGAACAGGAGGAACTTGCGATCGTTCCAGACGAGTTCGCTGGAGATTGTATCGCGCGTCAGCCCAGGCTCTGGTCCGGTGATCATCCGTTCCTCGGCGAGCAGCGCATTCACCAGTGTCGATTTGCCGACGTTCGGGCGCCCGACGACGGCGACCCGGATTGGTTGCGTGCGTTTCACCGGCTCTTCGCCGGCGGAAGCTTGCACAGCCTCCCCGGCGTTCTCGTGCTCGTCGTCGCCACCACGTCGGCGCCCCTTGCGCGCAGGTGTCGCAAGTGACAGCCCGAGTGCCTGCAGGAGGTCGACCACGAGGTCGCCAACACCTTCGCCATGTTCCGCGGAGATCGCCACCGGTTCGCCGAAGCCAAGCGCATACGCGTCATAAAAGCCGCTTTCGCCGGCACGGCCCTCGGCCTTGTTGGCCACCAGAATCACCGGCTTGCCCGAGGCTCGCACGACTTTTGCGAAGGCTTCGTCAGCCGCGGTCACGCCCTCGCGCGCATCGATGACGAACAACGCCAGGTCGGCGGCGGCTACCGCTGCTTCGGATTGCTGGCGCATGCGCGCGGCGATTGTGCCCGGTCCGGCTTCTTCGAGCCCTGCCGTATCCACGAGCTTGATGGTGTGGGTGCCGAGATGCGCTTCCCCTTCGCGCCGGTCGCGCGTCAGGCCGGGCATGTCCGAAACAAGCGCGGTGCGCTTGCCGGTCAGGCGGTTGAACAGTGTCGACTTGCCAACATTTGGCCGACCGACGATGGCGACTGTGGGGATGGCGGACATATGTGGCTAACGGGCTCGCGGATCGGAGAAGCGCTCTACGGCATGTTTAGCTGAAGTGTTGAGCGGTTCAGCGGAAAAAACATGCTCAAAATACAAGCATGCTTCGCTGAAGTGCGCAGCAGTTCAGCACGGTGCAAGCGCGCTTATGCCCGAAAGTATACGACTTGGAAACCTCGGCGCTGCAGCGCGGCAAATGCGGCGGCTTCTCAGGCGTGCTCCAGGCGAGGGAGTTCATCGTCCGAACGGCCGCATCGCATGAACACCCCGGGGTCTTCAGTTCAGGGCGATCAGCTTCGCCTTGTCAGTCAGCACGTACATGCGACGCTTGGCGACGACCGGCGGCACGAACACGGACTCGCCCAGGCTCTGCTGCGACACCACCCGACCGCTCATCGCGTCGACGCCGGCAAGTTGCCCTTCCGAAGAAACGAGCCAGAGCTTGCTCCCAGCCAGCACCGGACCCGCCCAGGTCTTGGCGCCGGGCAGCTGCACGGTCCATTGCACCGTTCCCTGATCCCGTGCGATCGCCATCAACTGACCCGAGGTGTCCACGACGAAGACGCTGCCACCGGCGACCCAGGGCGTTTGTGTGCTGGCAACGTTGAGTGACCAAAGCCGCTCACCCGTCGAAATCTGCGTTGCCACCATACGCCCCGAATGTCCGACGGCGAATACCACGCCGTTATCGATCGCTGGCCGCGCCGCATCGGCGAGGCTGGTGAGCTGTGAGGTGGTGCGGGCGCGCGACAGGCTCTCCGACCAGACGGCCGAGCCGTCCGAAACCTTGAGCGCCAGCAGATCACCGGACGGATAGGGAACCACGACGACGCCACCCGACACGGCAGGGCTGACGCTCATCACGAGGCTCGCCTGCTGCGGCAAGCCGCGCACGTTCCACAGTTCCGCGCCGTCGAGCCCCGACAAACAATAGAACCGACCATCGACGGTGATCACGAAAACGCGGTCGCTATGCGCTGTCGGCGCGGCGCGAACCGGCACGCCGAGATTGCGCTCCCACAGTTTCTTGCCACTTTGCGGGTCGAGTGCGACGACGTTACCGAAACCGCTGGCAGCATAAAGACGCCCGCTGTCGGCCGCCAGGCCGCCGCCATACCCACCGCTCGGGCTACCCGCCCCCAGTGAGAAAAAGCCACCCGATGCCGCCTCTCGCTCAGGCACCAGCGATACCTGCCACGATCTGGAGCCGCCGGATGCGGAAAAGGCCGACACCGTTCCCCCTGCATCAAGCGTGAAGACACGATCACCGAACACGATCGGACTTGCCGTGACGCGGCCGATCTTGCCCGAGCCCGAGCCCGCATCGGCGCTCCAGGACTGGTGGACCGCGGCCCCCAGCGCCAGATGTCCCGGTGCATTTGTCGCTTCGCCACCTGGCTGCGCCCACGCTTCGTTCTCATGCTCGGCGACCAGCACAATCGGCTTGTCACCGGAGGCGAGCTCGCCGGGAATCTTTTCGGCCGCAGGCATGATCGGGATCCGCGTTCCCGGCATGGGCTGCTGCTTTTCCTTGAATGGATTGAGATCGCCGACTTTCGGCAGGCTCGGCAGGCCGCCCGAGCAGCCCGACGCCAGGACGGCCGCGATCATGGCAACCGGTACCGCCGCCACTCGCTTCACAATGCCCATGCCTGCCGTCCCCCTGTCATTTCTGCTCCGCCGGCGCCGCAGGCTTATCTGCTGGTGCCGCCTCGGCCTGTGGCGCCGGTGTCGGCGAAGCCTTGGCGAGCTCAGCGGAAATGATCTCGGCCATCAGCATCTGCGCCCGTTCGCGAACGTCCGAAGGCGATGTCGGATCGGCCAGGATCTGCTCGAGCGGCTTGCGTGCCGCATCCAGCTTACCAGCCTTGAGCGCCGCCAGTCCGATCAGCTCGCGGGCATTCGCACGCCACGGGCTCGATTCGCTTGTCAGATCGTTGAGCCGATTCTCAACCTCGGTAAAGTCGGCATCCCCAATCTTCAGCGCCGCGACCTGCAGCTTGGCGAACGATTTCAACAGTCCATCGGCGCCAGTGTCACTTGCCAACGCTTCATATTGAGTGATCGCCTTGGCCTTGTCGCCAGCCTCCGCTTCAAGCCCCGCCAGCCGCAAGCGCGCCAGTGCCGCATACCCTGCGGGTCCATTTTTCGCCAGGTCTTCGAATGCCTTACGGGCTTCGTCAACCTTCTTTTCCTCAACCAGATAGACAGCGTTCTCAAACGCGGCACCGGCGGCGGTGGCAGCGGCTTGCTGGCGTGACTTGTTGAACTGGTAGCCGCCGACGGCAATAACCAGCGCGACAGCTGCGATGAGGAAGTAGGTGCCATACTGCTTCCAGAGCTGCTCCATTCGCTCCCGGCGCAGTTCCTCCTCAACCTCCCTCATCAGGGTATCTTCGTTATTGGCCATGAATGCTTCGCGTCCTGATCCTGTACCGGATCCGGTGGGATCCCATGTCTCGTTAGGAGCGGCCCGGGCAACCTAATCGGATCGCTGCGCCGACTTTCGCCTGCAGCGACAATAAGTTGACGCCCCCAAAAAACCGCTCGCGCGCGCTCCTGATGCGTGGCGCGGCGCCCGCATTGATAGCCAAGCACGGCAGTGACGCAAGGAAAAGCGCGGCAATAGCCGTCGCTACCCCCAGGAGCCCCACTCCGCCAAGTTATTTGCTGCTGGCTTTTTTCGGCTTTTTCGTGGCCCCGGCTGTACCGCCCGCCCCGCTCTGCTGGGCATCTCGCATGGCATAGGTATGCTCGGGCGCCGGGAACGACCGAGCGCGAACCTCCTCCGCATAGCCCCGGATCGCCCGATCGATGGCAGCACCCACCGCACCGAACTCCTTGACGAACTTGGGCACCCTTGGCGACAGCCCCAGCATGTCCTCCATCACCAAGATCTGTCCGTCGCATGCGGCAGACGCACCGATACCGATGGTCGGGATCGGGATCGCCCCGGTAATCCGTGTGGCCAGCGGCTCCGCCATCGCCTCGAGCACGACCGAGAACGCTCCGGCCTCGGCGACCAGCCGGGCATCCTCCTCAATGGCCGCCCACTGCGCCTCCTCGCGGCCTTGCGCCTTGAACCCGCCAATCACGTTGATCGACTGCGGCGTCAGACCTATGTGTGCCATTACGGGAATCCCACGATCGACGAGATAACGGATTGTCTCGGCCATGCGGCGGCCACCCTCCAGCTTCACCGCACCGCAATCGGTTTCCTTCATAACGCGTGCCGCATTGCGAAACGCGACGGACGGACTCTCCTCGTATGTGCCGAACGGCATGTCGACCACAACGAGGGCACGTTTGGCCCCGCGCACGACGGCGCGCCCATGCATGATCATCAGTTCCAGCGGCACCGGAACCGTCGTTTCAAAGCCGTGCATGACCATGCCCAGGCTGTCGCCCACCAGCAGGAAATCGCAATAGGCATCGGCAATGGCCGCGGTATGAGCGTGGTAGGCGGTGAGCGACACGATCGGCTCGATACCTTTCTTGGCGGTGATATCAGGAGCCATGAGGCGCCTGACCTTCGAGCCTGCGACGGAACCGGCAGAGGATTGTGATGACATTTTGGGCATTCTCCAGATTGCTGCAGCGCTCGCACGTTTCGGCGTGCTCGACGTTTGCTCGCCGTTCCCTTGGCGCTGGACGGATCCTCTGCGCGGCGTCAGAGCGCAGCCGAATGCTGAATGCCATAGCGCACTCAGCACGCCATAACCAGAAGCGGTCCGCAGATAGCGTTATGCGTGTCGGCTGCAACGCTCAGCACAATCAACTTGACGGCGGCGCCCGGCACCCGGTCCCTTGAGGCTGTGCGATTCACAAGGCTGGCCGAGCCGGGGGCACAGCGGCTTGCTCCCCTTTACTTTGATAGCCTTGTACCTGTTGTGAGGTTTGCCTCGGCGCCACACTGATGCCAAAATTGGTTTGGTCCGGGACCGGTTTGAATTGCAGCGGCAAAACCGTCCTGATAACCAGAACTTGGCTCGTATGGATTGCTGTTTCGCGGATCCGATCCGAGTTGATTTTCAGTGCAGGCGGGGGCTTTGAGTAACGTGCGTAGCTCATCGAGGCTGGCGACAGGACGACCGGCAAAGAATGGCACTTTGATCGCGGCAGATCGGTCTCGTCTGCGGATTGTTGCTGTTCTCGCGGGAACACTGGCGCTCACGACGGCATTGACGATCGCGATGGCGGATAGTGCACAGGCGCGCCGCAGCAGCGCGACGCAAATCGTGCGCGATCCGGTCAAGGGCGATCCCCTGACCATCGTCATCTCGCTGGGACGCCAGCAGCTCAGGGTCTTCGACAGCCGCGGCCTCGTCGGTCAGTCTCAGATCTCGTCCGGCCGGCGCGGTTACGCTACGCCGACAGGCATTTTCACGATCCTGCAGAAGAATCGCACCCACTACTCCAATCTCTACGACTCGGCACCGATGCCGAACATGCAGCGCCTGACGTGGTCTGGCGTGGCGCTTCACGCTGGCTATGTGCCTGGTTACCCGGCTTCGCACGGTTGCATCCGCCTGCCCTACAGCTTCTCCCGCTCGCTGTTCTCGATGACACAGCTCGGCACACGCGTCATCGTGCACGACGAGATGGTGGAGCCGCGGCAGTTCCATCATCCCCGGTTGCTTGCGGCGCTGCCGCCCGGCGTCACGGACGTGCCCCATCCGATGCGCCGTTCGGAAGCTGTGGCCGCCCGCTCCAAAGCAGCCGGCCTGAGCACCGTCTCTTCAATGCTTGGCGTGACACCTGTGGCAGCGGCCGAGGCAGCAATCGAGATAGCGGCCCACCCGGATGTACAGAACAACATGATCGGGTCGGAAACGACGGTGACACCTGCGGTGGAGCGCACGCGTGCGACCGCGCTCGCCGAACGCCAGGCCGAAATCGATCTCAGGGCGGCGGAAATCACCGCCCGTGAAGGACTCCACGGCGAGGCCACTGCGGCGATGGCTGAAATCAATGAGCGGCTCAATGAGGCTCGCGCCGATGTGAGGGCGGCACGCAATGCCTTGCCGTCTCTCAGGCACGAATTGCAGCGCAAGGAGCGCGCGCACGCCGAAGCCGAGCGCGACTTCAAGCGCTTCATCGACCGCCAGCAGCGCGAGAAGCACCGCACTGAGGCCCGCGCCGCACAGCGCGAGGCGCAGCACCTCGCGGACGCCTCCAGCGATCTGGACACGGAGACGCTCGTTGCGCGCAGCAATGCGCGCAGGGCCGAAGCCGAGGCTGATGCCGCCGCACGCGACGCTGCCGCCGCCGAAGAGGATGAGTTGGAGGCAGCCTTTCTGCAGGCGCTTCACGACGATGAGACAGCACAGCAGATCTTGCAGGCACAAGACGGTATCATCGCCCGGCGCGCCCAAGCAGTTGCTGCGATCGAGCAGGAACTTGCCGAAATGCGCAAGATCTATAACGAGACGAAGTCCGCGCTCGATCTTGCACGTGACGACTACAAACGCACGGTTGCAGCTGTCCAGCAATTCGCGAAGCCGGCCACCATACTCGTCAGCCGCCGCACCGGCACGCTGAAGATCCGCCAGGGCCACATGGACGTCTACGCCACGCCGGTCAGGATGTCCTTTCCCGAGGCGCGCATCGGTACTCATATATTCACGGCTATGGCCTACACCAACTCCACCGAGACCGAACTGCAATGGCAGTCGACGACGCTGACCGACGAGACACCTGAACTGCCAGGCCGTCCCCGCCATGCCGATGACAGCAGGAACAACGCGTCCGCTCAGTCCCTGCCGCCCGCACCCACTGCAGCCAATGCACTGGAACGCATCGAGTTTACGGATGAGGTGAAGGCGCGCATCAGCGAGCTACTCAAGCCGGGCTCCGCGTTGATCATCACTGATGATTCGGCAAGCCCGGAAACGGGTGCCCACACCGACTTCATCGTGCAACCACGCCGATAATCGTGACGCGCCGCGACTGCCGCCGTGGAAACATGGCTGAAACGGCGGGATCACACCATGCGGGTGCCCCTGCCACCAGTTACCGTGCGCTCCATGGCCTATGACGCGATCGGCAAAATCACCTCCAACAATCGACTAGGCAGCACCTATGCTTATACCTACCCCGCCGCCAACCGTCTGAAGTGACGCGAATGGTGCGCATGGAGTGGGTCAGGTTTTGATTGAATCACGTCTGGCCGTTTTGGCCTGCTCTATCTCTTTGTTTGAGAGACTGATTCACGGCCTCGATGGAAGCAGTTATGCTTCCATCTATGATTAATTGCGACGTAAGATCTGTAGCCTCGCGCGCTGGTAGATCTCCGCTCCGTCTGGAATATGGAATGATGATGAAAGGCAAAAAACGCAGCTTTGTCGTCGTCGGACTCGGTGCATTTGGCGGCACCGTGGCCACCGCGCTGGCGGGAATGGGTGACGAGGTACTGGGTATCGACTTGGACGAGCGACGCGTCCGCGAGCATGTCGACAAGCTGACGCACGTAGCGATCGCGGATGCCCGCGACGAGGATGCCCTGAAGGAGGCTGGCGCCGGACAGCACGATGTAGCGGTCGTTTCCATCGGCGAAGATCTCGAGGCCAGCATTCTGTGCACAATGAACCTGAAGCTCATCGGCATTCCGACGATATGGGTGAAGGCGCTTTCCAGAACACATCACAGGATACTGGCCAAGATTGGCGTCGATCGAGTGATCAGGCCCGAGTACGACATGGGGCTTCATGTGTCAGAGACGCTGCATTTCCCCAATGTGGCGGACTACCTGAGCCTTGGGAACGGTTTCTATGTGGTCAATCTCAATATCCCGGCGTTGGGCCTCAAAACGCTCGGAGAGCTGCGGGCGCTGAGCGAAGGCAAGGTGCACATTCTCGGCTTCATGAGGGGGTCTCAGTATCAAGACGGGAGGCAGGACGACGTCAGTCTTGCCGAGGGCGACCGGGTGATGTTGCTCGGTCGGCGCGACGACTTGCGCCAGCTTGCCGGGGAACTCTGACATGGCGGTTCGGGGGCGGCGTCCGGCGCGCCGGTTGCCGCGCATCAGGCTATCGCCGCCGACAGTGCTCGTTCTCGGCTACGCTCTGCTCGTGTGCGTCGGCGCTGCAGCCTTGAAGCTGCCGATCATGGTGGTTGAACCCCTCGGTTGGCTTGATGCCATCTTCACTTCGGCGTCTGCCGTCACCGTGACCGGCCTCGTCGTTGTCGATACGGGCAGCCACTTCTCGATTTACGGCCAAGCGGTCATTGCCCTTTTGATCCAGCTCGGCGGACTGGGATTGATGACGACGGCGGTGTTCGTGTTCTCCCTGCTTGGTATGCGAGTACCGTTTCGGCAGCAGCTCATTCTGTCGGAGGATCTGAATCACACCAACCTCGGTGGCCTCCTCAGCCTCGCCGCTTCAATCCTTCGCGTCGTAGTGATCGTCGAGTTCATTGGCGCAGCGCTACTCGCCGTCCGATTTGTTCCCGAGCTTGGTTGGTCGGCAGGGCTGTGGAGCGCTTTTTTTCACGCGATCTCTGCGTTCAACAACGCCGGCTTCGGTCTTTATAGCGACAGCCTGACCCGATGGGTCGCCGATCCACTGGTCAATATTGTCGTGCCGGTGTTGTTTGTTCTCGGCGGCCTGGGATTCACGGTCGTGCTGGATATTTATACGAAACGTAACTGGAAGCAGCTTACGCTTCACAGCAAGCTAATGCTTGCCGGAACGGCAGGGCTCATCGCCTGGTCGTTCCTGACCTTTCTCGCGCTGGAATGGACCAACCCGCGAACGCTGGCTGCGCTTCCGCAGATTGAAGACCGGATCTGGGCCTCGTGGTTCCAGGCTCTTACGACTCGCACAGCGGGTTTCAACACGCTTGATATTGGAGCAATCCGTGAGAGCACGGCGCTGTTCTTCATCGCGTTGATGTTGATTGGAGGCGGCACGACGTCGACGGCAGGCGGATTGAAGGTCACGACTTTCATGGTGCTCATCCTTGCAACCCGGGCATTCCTGCAGCGCAGGGCACAGATATCGGTCTTCTCACGCAGTATTCCAGCGGATCAAACCGTGAAGGTCCTCGCGCTTGTTACACTGTGTCTGATGATCGTCCTCACGGCCAGTTTCATTATCCTGACGAGCAGCGGGTTGCCGTTTCTCGACGTCACGTTCGAGGTCGCCTCCGCATTCGGAACCGTTGGGCTTTCGCGAGGCATCACGGTGGACCTCGACACGTTGAGCCGGATCGTCATCGTGCTCGTCATGTTCGCCGGTCGTGTGGGTCCGCTGTTGCTCGGTTTCTTCATCGCGACGGCGTACACAGCGCGCGTTCGATACCCATCGTCCAATGTTTACCTGGGTTGAACCGTGACAGATGCAAAGAGAAGCCAAAGTTTGCAGTTACCTGCAATTGTCAACAAGTCCTGCTTTCGGCGATGGCTTCATGGCCTGGTATATTGAGTAGCCGACCGAGATCACGATCAGGATCCACAGTACGACTGCAATCGGACTCTTGGTGAAGAAGATCGATAGCGTGCCAAACGATTCCAGACTCTTGACGAAATAGATCTCAGCCTGCCGGCCCAGAATGAAGCCGATCACCAGCGGCGCGACTTCCAGTCCGAATTTCGGAATTAGGTATCCCAGGATGCCGAACAGGATCATCGTCCACACGTCGAACATGACGCCGGAGTTGATGGCGTAGGAGCCGACAACGCACATCATGACGATGATCGGATAGAGAATGTACTTCGGTACGGTCACGACCTTGGCGATATAGCGGATCGCGTAGAACATGATCGCGAACATCACAAAATTTGCGATGAGCATGGCAAGCACGATCGCATGCCAGGTGTCGATGTTTTCGCCGATGAACAGCGGTCCAACCTGAATGCCCTGCAGCGTGAAGGCGCCAATCAGGACGGCTGTGGTGCTGTCACCCGGGATGCCGAGCGAAAGCAGTGGGACGAGCGCGCCGCCGGTCAAACCATTGTTGGCGGACTCCGATGCGACAACGCCCTCCGGGGCACCCTTCCCCAATTGTGACGGGTCCTTGGAGAAGTTCTTCGCCTGGCTATAGGCGAGGACGGAAGCGGCGCTGCCTCCCACGCCCGGTAGGATACCAATGAAGGTTCCGATCAGACCTGAGCGGATGACGTTGATCTTCTGAGGAGCAAAAATACCGAATGAAAATGGTTTGCCCTTGGCGATGTCGACCTTTTTCGAGCCGATGCCCGTCCTCACCCCCTTCTCGGCTTCTTCCAACACAGTCGCGATGCCGAACAGTCCGATCAGGACGGGAAGCAAGGAGAAGCCCTCCTGCAGATAGGTTTCCATGAACGGCAGCATGAGACGTGTCTCACCATTGCCGCCGTAGGAGACGTCATAGGAGCCAATGAGGCTCAGCCAGACGCCCAGCACACCGCTGAAAATTCCAAGCAGCATATTGTGCGAAAGCGAGGCAATGATGGTGAGCGCCAATAGGATGATCAGGAACTTCTCAATGTAGGAAAACTTGATGGCGAAGTCGGCCAGCATCGGCGCAAACAGGAACAGCACGAGGAGGCTGATGAGCCCACCGAACAGCGAAGATACGATGCCGATCTTTAGCGCCCGCTCGCCCTCGCCTTTCAGCGTCATCGGGTAGCCGTCGAACGTTGTCGTGATCGATGATGGCGTGCCGGGGATATTGAGAAGGATGGCTGGCACCAAGCCGCCGGAGATGCCACCAACGTAAAGCCCGAGCAAAAGCGAAAGGCTGTGATTGAGGTCCAACGAGTAGGTCAATGGCAGACATACCGCAACCGCCATGGTCGCCGTCATCCCCGGGATCGCCCCGAAAATGATCCCGATGAACACTCCGACCGTGCTGAGCATGAAGAACGACAGGTCGAGAGGCGCAAAAAAATCCATAGCGCGGCACTCCGCTTAGGGCCTACGGCAGCGTTATCCGGAACAGCTTCGCAAGAACGAACCAGGCGATGCTCGGGGCAGCGACGGCATTGAGCAGGATGGCGGTGAGCTTGCGGCGATTGAGGTCATGCACGAATAGAAGCGCCAACGTCGACACATAAACAATCGAGGCGAACAGGAAGCCCAGACCACGATTGGGGAACAGTGAACCGATCCAGTCCATGGCCAGGACGTAGACGATGGTCAGGGCCAGCGTGCCGAAAAACCTGATGAGATCGAATCCTTCCGGCGCGAAGGCGAACGCCCGCTTCCCGTTCGCGACATCGCATGCAAAGGGTATCACTCGCACAACGACGATGATCGCCAGCAGAAACAGGATCAGCCAGTGGATGATCGTCGGGAAGAACAGATGCGACTGATCGAAGTCGATCTGCACCTTGAGAAGGGACTTGAGGCTGTCCATCACACGCACCTCTCGATTGGGAGATTGTCCGACTCGGACCCGCAATTGCCGGATGCGGGCCCGAGCCGTCCCTATTGGCGTCAGCCAATCTGCCTCAGGTGTTCGGTATAGATGGCCTCAATTGATCGACTTCAGGACCTTCTCGATCTGCGCTGCCTTGTCCTTCAGATAGGCTTCGGCCTCGGCGGACGGCTTGAAGTCGGGAATGAAGAACGACTTCTTTTGCGTCTCCTGAATCTTGCCCTCGGCGAAGATCTCGGTCAGCGCCTTGTTGATATCGGCGACGATCGCGGGATCCATGTCCTTATTGTAGAGAAAGAAGAATTCCTTATCGAACACGAAGTGTTTGGTCTCGTCCTGCTGGACGATGGCGTTGGGTGCAGCGAACGCGACGAGCTGCTCGCGAGTCGTGCCGCCCATACCCTCGGGGTTGGCCTGCTCCAGGGTCGCCTTCCTTGCTGTGAGCCACAGGAACTTCATCGCTTTCTGGTCATCGGCGGGCAGGCGCGTAAACTGCTCATTGGCCTGCACCGAACCGTTGATGAGATCGGCTTGACCGTCGAATAGCAGTTGGTTCTTGTCAGCCTGCGAACCCGTATTGACGGGCGCCATGTTGCCTTCCTTACCCGGGCACTTGAGCTTAACTGCGTTCTTCAGCGCCGAGTATCCGATCTCAGACACGCCACCGGGCTGGATGGCGACGCGGATGCGCTTGTCCTGGCAAGCTGCATCGATCATCTCTGCGATTGAATTGTAAGGAGAGCTTTTCGGCGCGAGAAAAGCGTTGCCGGGGTTGATAGCGATGGTCGGGCCGATCTTGTAGGCCTCGAATGGGTTTTCGTAGCCTTTCTTGCCGTAGAGGTGTCCCAGGTAGGCCTGGTCATGGAAGATCATGATGACGCTGCCGTCGGACGTCCGACTCAGGATGTTGAAGCCTGCGCTCGAGCCGACGGCATCAACCTTGGCATTGATGCCAAGTTTCTGGGCAAGCGCGTCGGCGACAATCGCAGAGTTCTGGTAGGTGTCGCCGCCGGTCGACTTGGAGCCGATGACGATACGAAGATTGTCCGGCAACTTGGCTTCGGCATTGGCAGTCGCGGTTGCAACGAGAAGGCCGCAAACGGCAGCGCCGGCGACATAGATCATCTGTTTCATGGAGCAGGCTCCTCCCAAAAATGGTGATTGTGGTGTCCTCTTGCCCCATTGCTCAGACCGGGGTGAGCGCACGCGTTTTCTTGTTTGCTGCGCATCAGGCCTAAGACTTGCTTTGGGCCACCGATCTCGTGCCTTTGACCGCGCGATCGACCAAAAATGTTAGCGCTGTCATTGTTTGTAACAGCATCCGTAGCATTGTCAATGCATCTTGCCGGCATGCTGCAATTCTTGCCGGAACACCGCACCCACTGTTGCGTTTGCCCCGTGATAATACATTGATTTTAAATATAATATGTTCAGCTGGTTTGCTCGAACAATAAGTCTGCAGCTATCGCCCCGCGCCGGCACCACTGACGACCGACGCCTTCAAGGGCAATTGACGTTTGCTGTTTTATGAAAGCGGCCACACCTGTGTCGATCAACCGGTCTCGCGCTCGATGAGCTCGAAGCCGAGATCAATGACGGGGTCGTCGAGCGCCTCGCCACTAATGCGCTTCAACAGGGCCTCGGCGGCGAGGCGGCCCATGACCGGCCGATCGATCCGTACCGTCGAGAGTGCGGGATACGTATCGGGGGCAAAGCTCTGATCACCGAAGCCGAAGATCGCAACGGGTTCGGGAATGGCGATCGCCCGCGACTGACACTCAATCATGGCGCCGTGGGCCAGCGTATCGGAACTGCATACGACGATCCCGCGCTCGAAGCCGTTCCGGAGCAGATCGCTCATGCCATCGCGCCCACGCCGGATGTCGGTAGGAGCCGGCACGGTGGTGGAGGTGAAATCGGTAATACCTCGTCGTTCGAGCTGCGCGTGCATGATCTTCTCGCGCAATCGCGCGCGGCGGTCATCGGCACACAGCGAGGCCACCCTTGTATATCCTTTGGAGACAATATAATCGGCGACCGCTTCGCCAAGGCGCTCATGCGAGAACCCGACGGCCACGTCGAGTGGCGTCGTCGTCAAATCCCATGTTTCAACGATCGGAATGTGCGCCGCCATGATCTGCCGTCGGCACTCCAGCGTGTGCTTCACGCCGGTCAGCAGAATGCCGTCGGGACGTCGGCTCAGAACCGTCGTGACGATTTCGTGCTCACTCTGCTCGGTATACCCGCATTCACCTAGCATCACCTGATAGCCAGAGGATTTCAGCGCCTCGCTGAAATAATGGATCGTTTCGGCATAGACGGAATTAGTCATTGCCGGAACCAGCGCGGCGATGAGTCGGCTTCGGCGAGATGCAAGCCCGCCGGCCAGCATGTTGGGCACATAGCCGGTCTGCTCAATCGCCCTGGTGACAAGCTCCAGCGTAGACTTTGCCACCTTGTCGGGGTGGTTGAGCGCACGCGACACCGTAATCGTTGAGACATCAGCCAACCGTGCGACGTCCTCTAGCGTCACGCTGTCCAGGCCGCGTCTGGCGCTTGGTTTGCGTGTGGCTGGTTTGGCCTCTTCCCTCTTGCTGATCGGTGTGCGCGATGCCTCGGACACGAAATCCTCACTGTGAATACACGCGTAGTGTGCCGCACGATGTCAACGCCGACAATAGCGCAGATCTAATTCCGGAAGAATGGTCATTAAGTCATCAAGATGTATGCACAAATCACATTGACTTGACAAAATGTTAGCGCTAACATAATCAGAAATTCGAGAGGCTGCAAGCGGTCTTTCCAATAATTCCAGATACTTCGGGAGGTTGCCACCGATGGCAAGTCCGTCGCCCACTGTCACCGCGATGACGGTCATCCCTGTCGCAGGCCGTGACAGCATGTTGCTTAACCTGAGTGGCGCGCATGGTCCGTTCTTCAGCCGCAACCTGGTGATCATGGAGGATTCGTCCGGGCATCGCGGTGTTGGCGAGGTACCGGGCGGGGAAGGCATCCGGAAGACGCTGGAGGATGCGCGCGACCTCGTGGTGGGCCAGCCTATCGGGGCCTACAAGAATGTGCTGCTCAAGGTCCGCCGCACCTTTGCGGATCGCGACGCCGGCGGGCGCGGGCTGCAGACCTTCGACCTCAGGATCACCATCCATGCCGTGACCGCACTCGAAGCAGCGTTCCTGGACCTGCTGGGTCAGCATCTTGACGTTCCGGTTGCCGCACTGCTCGGCGACGGACAGCAGCGCGATGCTGTTGAAATGCTGGGCTACCTGTTCTTCGTCGGCGACCGCAGCAAGACGTCGCTCGAATACGCGTGGGAGCCCGACGCCAAGGACGACTGGTGCCGCCTGCGCCACGAAGCAGCAATGACGCCAGATGGCGTCGTGCGCCTCGCCGAAGCAGCCTACGAACGCTACGGTTTCAACGATTTCAAGTTGAAGGGCGGCGTTCTCGAAGGCGAGCGCGAGATGGAAGCGGCGACCGCGCTGAAGGCACGCTTTCCCGATGCCCGCATCACGCTCGATCCCAACGGCGGCTGGCTACTCGACGAGGCCATACGGCTATGCAAGGCAAACGCGCATGTGCTGGCCTATGCCGAGGATCCGTGCGGTGCAGAGAAGGGCTATTCATCGCGCGAGATCATGGCCGAGTTTCGGCGTGCTACCGGGCTTCCCACTGCCACAAACATGATCGCCACCGACTGGCGAGAGCTGGGACACGCGATCAAGCTGCATGCGGTCGACATTCCGCTGGCTGATCCTCACTTCTGGACCATGCAGGGCTCGGTTCAGGTCGCGCAGATATGCAACGAGTGGGGGCTGACTTGGGGGTCGCACTCCAATAGCCACTTCGACATTTCGCTGGCGATGTTTACGCACGTGGCCGCTGCTGCCCCAGGCAAGATCACGGCGATCGACACGCACTGGATCTGGCAGGATGGGCAGCGTTTGACGAAGGATCCGCTGCAAATTCGTGGCGGCCTCGTTGAGGTCCCTGAGAAACCGGGCCTTGGTGTCGAGATCGATATGGCCGAGGTTGAGAAGGCCAACGAACTTTACAAATCACATGGTCTTGGTGCGCGCGACGACTCCGTTGCGATGCAATTCCTCATTCCCAACTGGAATTTCGACAACAAGCGCCCGTGCCTGATGCGTTAGCCTCAACAGTCAGCATTTTTCAAGGATAATCCACATGCGCGAAAACAAGATCCGCAAAATCTGGAACTCAGGCGGCGCGGTCGTGAATGGCTGGCTCGCCATCCCGAGCGCGTTCTCGGCCGAGGTTATGGCGCATCAGGGGTGGGACTCGCTTACCGTTGACCTGCAGCACGGCGTGACAGACTACCAATCGGCCGTGGCCATGTTCACGGCGATCTCGACGACCGGCACCATGCCTATCGCGCGCGTGCCGTGGAATGAGCCTGGCATCATCATGAAGGTTCTGGACGGCGGCGCCTATGGCGTCATCTGCCCAATGGTGAACTGCCGCGAGGACGCCGAGCGCTTCATCGCCGCAACGCGCTATCCGCCGGTGGGAAATCGCAGTTTCGGGCCGATCCGCGCGCTGCTCTACGGCGGACCCGATTACCCGCAGCATGCCAACGACACCGTTGTCACGCTGGCCATGATCGAGACACGCAAGGCGCTCGACAATCTCGATGAAATCCTGAGCGTGAAGGGACTTGATGCCGTCTACATCGGACCTGCCGATCTTTCGATGTCGCTGGGCTGCACCCCAACGTTCGACGATGTCGATCCGCCAGTGGCCGAAGCGATCGAGATGATCCTTGCGAAAGCCAAGGAAAAGGGCGTCGTGCCCTGCATCCACAACGGCACGCCGGAAGCGGCGCTCAAGCGCATCGCGAAGGGTTTCCAGCTGGTCACCATTGGTTCTGATGCACGGCTGATGGCTGCGGGAGCGCAGGGCTTGATCTCGAAGATGCGAGATGGGATCACGGCCGCGGGCGGCGGCGCGGGATACTGAGGGCGGCCACTCGACCGCAAGCAAACAGCAGGAAGGAAGCACAACATGAGCAAGCTCGGCTTCATCGGTCTTGGCATCATGGGCGCGCCCATGGCCGGTCATCTCGTCGCGGGTGGTCATACGGTAGCCCTGCACAGCCGGTCAGGCGTGCCGGCAGAACTGACATCGGCTGGCGGCATCGCCTGCAAGAGTCCGCGTGCCGTAGCCGACGCTGCAGACATCATCTTTCTCATGGTGCCCGACACACCACATGTCGAGGAGGTGCTTTTTGGCGAACACGGCGTTGCGGCCGGGCTCTCCAAAGGCAAGGTGGTCGTCGACATGAGTTCGATATCGCCGATCGCGACCAAGCGGTTTGCCAAGCGCATCAACGATCTGGACTGCAACTATCTCGATGCACCCGTCTCGGGCGGTGAAGTCGGTGCCAAGAATGCGACGCTGTCGATCATGGTCGGAGGCGCCGAGGAGACTTTTGCGAAGGTCAAGCCGCTCTTCGATCTAATGGGCAAGAACATCACCCTAGTCGGCGGCAATGGCGATGGTCAGACGGCAAAGGTCGCCAACCAGATCATCGTCGCGCTCAACATCGAGGCGGTCAGCGAGGCATTGCTGTTCGCAGCCAAGGCCGGCGCCGATCCTGCCAAAGTGCGTGCGGCCTTGATGGGCGGCTTTGCATCCTCGAAGATCTTGGAGGTGCATGGCGAGCGCATGATCAAGCGCACGTTCGACCCTGGCTTCCGCATCGAGTTGCATCAAAAAGATCTCAACCTCGCTCTCTCGTCAGCGCGTGAAATCGGTGTCGCATTGCCCAACACGGCAACCGCGCAGGAACTTTTCAATGCCTGCACTGCGAACGGCGGCAAGGGCTGGGATCATTCGGCCATGGTTCGCGCGCTGGAAAAGCTCGCCAACTTCGAGGTCGCCTCCAAGGCCGGGTAGTTCCGCCGTGATCGCAGCTCAAGAAAAGTCGCATTGTCATGCCTGAGGCCGCCACAGCGCCGCTCTACATCAAGATGCATCCGGCCGACAACGTTGCCATCGTCGCCAACGATGGCGGCCTCGGAAGCGGTGCGCAGTTCCCCTGCGGTTTGAAGCTGGTCGAGCATGTACCACAAGGCCATAAGGTTGCGCTCGAAGACATTCCCGCAGGCAAAGTGGTGACGCGCTACAACGTCACCATTGGTTATGCGCTGGATGACATTCCCGCGGGCAGTTGGATCAACGAGTTCAAGCTGTGCATGCCTGCGCCGCCGAAGCTCGACAGTCTGCCGATGGCAACGCGCCAACCGCCAGAATTGACGCCGCTCGAAGGATATACTTTCGAAGGTTTCCGCAATCCAGATGGCTCGGTCGGCACGCGCAATATCCTGGCAATCACCACGACAGTTCAGTGTGTCTCGGGTGTTGTCGAGCATGCAGTCAAGCGCATCAAGGCAGAATTGCTGCCACGCTATCCCAATGTCGACGACCTCGTCGGGCTCGAACACACCTACGGCTGCGGCGTTGCCATTGATGCACCCGATGCCGCCATTCCGATCCGGACCTTGCGCAACATCAGCCGCAATCCGAACCTTGTCGGCGGCATGATGGTTGTCAGCCTCGGCTGCGAGAAGCTCCAGCCTGACCGTTTGCTCCCTGCTGGCGGGAACGATCCGTCGCGAGGCTACGATTTAGTGACGTTGCAAGACGAAGCCAACATCGGCTTCGAGTCGATGATCCGCTCGATCATGACGACGGCGGAAGGGCACCTGCAGCGTCTTGACGCGCGCCGTCGGGAAACGTGCCCGGCGTCGGATCTCGTCGTGGGCGTGCAGTGCGGCGGCAGCGATGCTTTTTCGGGCGTCACAGCCAATCCGGCGGTCGGATTTGCGGCCGATCTGCTGGTGCGGGCCGGGGCCACGATCATGTTCTCCGAAACCACCGAGGTGCGCGACGGCATCGACCAGTTGACCGCACGGGCAGTCGACGAGAAGGTCGCGCTTGCACTCATCAAGGAAATGCGCTGGTACGACAGGTATCTCGCGCGCGGCGAAGCCGACCGGAGTGCAAATACCACGCCCGGCAACAAGAAGGGTGGGCTCTCCAATATCGTCGAAAAGGCGATGGGATCGATCATCAAGTCGGGTACGGCACCGATCTCAGGCGTGGTTCCTCCGGGCGAGCGCGCTACAGCAAAAGGACTGCTCTACGCAGCAACGCCCGCGAGCGATTTCATCTGCGGCACGCTGCAACTTGCCGCCGGAATCAACCTCCACGTCTTCACAACGGGGCGCGGCACGCCCTACGGCCTTGCGCAAGTTCCCGTCATCAAGGTGGCCACGCGAAACGATCTGGCACGCCGCTGGCACGATCTCATAGACGTCAACGCGGGCCCTATTGCGACCGGTGACGCTACCATTGCGGATATAGGCTGGGAACTGTTTCAACTGATGCTGGACGTTGCCAGCGGCAAGCGCACATGGGCCGAGCAGTGGCGGCTCCATAATACGCTCACCCTATTCAACCCAGCTCCCGTAACCTAGAGCATATTGAGCTGAAGTTTGCAGCGGTTCAGCGTGAAAAACATGCTCGAAACAAGGTGCTGGATCGCGTCCATGTTTCTGGCACGCGATAAGCCCTATGGTTAGCCGTCCCAATACCCTGCGCGAGGTTGTAGTGTCGTGTGCTTCGGTGTGCACCACGTCCCGCTGCATGCTAGGCTTACATCTGTTTGTTTCGCAGCCGCACGCGAAAGCGACGCAAACCGGATGCGAATGCCCCATGCGCCATCGCGCATGCGAATATGCTCTAATGGAACCCTACCCCATGACATTGGATTGCCCCCCAACGGCTAACCGACTGGCCACGGTCGAACAGCCCGCAAGGGCCGACGAGGTAGAGATTGCTCGCCTCCGCAAAGATTACCTCGACTTGATGTGCGAGAGCCTCGTTGGCCGGCTCAATCGCGATCCACCCTTGCAGCAACATTTGTCCGATTATGATGACGCTCACCGCGTCAACGGCTGGGACTGGCCTTCGCGCGCCCCTTCAATGATCGGTCTGCAACGCATGACCAACCTGCGCGATGAGTGCGAGCGCGTCCTCCGGGAGGATGTCCCGGGAGATTTTCTCGAAGCCGGCGTCTGGCGCGGCGGCGCCTGCATGATGATGCGCGCGGTACTCAAGGCATATGGCGTTCGCAACCGTCGCGTCATTGCCGCTGATACGTATGCCGGCATGCCGCCACAGCAAATCGACGACGCTGAAACTGAGTTTCTCCGCGGCATTCCTGAATTTGCCGTCTCGCTCGACGAGGTCAAGCAAGGCTTCGAGCGCTATCACCTGCTCGACGAGCAGGTCGTCTTTCTTCAAGGCCGGTTTGCCGACACGCTGCCCACCGCACCCGTTGTGCAACTGGCCGTCCTTCGTCTCGATGGCGATACCTTTGAAAGCGCGCGAGATGCTCTCGCAATGCTTTACGACAAGGTTGCTCTGAGCGGCAGCATTATCGTCGACGACTATTTCCTGTTTTCCGGAAACCGCCGCGCCATTGACGAGTTCCGCCAAGAACACGCCGTCTCCGAGCCCATCATCCGGATAGACGACTATGGCGGCTACTGGATCAAGCGCGCCAGCGAGACAATAGCAACACCGCTCTGAGAGCGCGCGATCGCTGGCAGCATGCGTCCAGTGTCCGACCGCGGCACTTCTACCAATGCCACCACCCGAAAGCGACCGCCAGCCAACTCAGACCTCGATTTCCTTGGTGGCCGGCAGCCCCTCCTCACGCACCACCGGCTGGGACTGCCGCGGTCGCATTATTGCCTCTTCGTACAAGTGCACGCGCTGCGGCACCGCAATCGCCTCGTGCGAATGGGCAGGCGTCGAATGCATCTTTGACAGGAGCGCATCGAAATAGGCAATCGTGTGCCCCAGCCCCTCGCGCAACGCGACCTTGGGCGCCCAGTCGAGATGCTGGTTCGCGAGACTGATGTCTGGCCGCCGCTGTTGCGGATCATCTGTCGGCAGCGGCCGGTGAACGATCTTGGAGTGCGAGCCCGTCATTTCGATCACCAGATCGGCGAGTTCCTTGATGGTGAACTCCCCCGGGTTGCCCAGATTGACCGGCCCCTTGAACGACGCGTCACTGCGCATGAGCGCGATGAACCCGTCGATCAGGTCATCCACGTAGCAGAACGAGCGTGTCTGCTCGCCGCCACCGTAAATCGTGATCGGGTCGCCCTTCAGCGCCTGCACCACGAAGTTCGACACCACGCGCCCGTCATTTGGCTGCATGCGCGGCCCGTAGGTATTGAAGATGCGCGCGATCTTGATCTCGATGCCATGCTGACGGTGATAGTCGAAGAAGAGGGTCTCCGCGCACCGCTTGCCCTCGTCGTAACAGGCCCGCGGACCGATCGGATTGACGTTGCCGCAATAACTCTCGCGTTGCGGGTGCTCGAAGGGATCGCCATAGACCTCCGATGTGGATGCCTGGAAAACCCGACACTTCAGACGCTTTGCCAGTCCGAGCATATTGATAGCGCCCAACACGCTCGTCTTGATGGTGTGCACCGGATCATGCTGGTAGTGCTCGGGCGACGCCGGGCACGCGAGATTGAAGATCTCGTCGGCTTCCACGAACAGCGGCAATGTCACGTCATGCTCGATGAGTTCAAAACTCGGATTATCTCGTAAATGAGAAATATTGCCGGGCCGCCCCGTCATGAAATTGTCGACGCATAAAACTTCGTGGCCTTCGGTCAGCAACCGGTCACACAGATGCGAACCTAAGAAACCGGCGCCGCCTGTAACAGCCACTCTCTTCGGCTTGACCATCTCGAACTCTCACTATCATTTTGCAGCGCCAGTAAGCGATCCTCTAGAAACTGCGTAGACCAACATGAACCACATCTGAAAGCCTCGAATTGCGCAATCAGACCATCTCCGTGAATACGTGCTTGACCTCGTCCACCCATTCGATGAGCTGCGACACGCCGTCCTGCACACCGATCTCGGGCGTCCAGCCCAACGCGTGCTCAAGCTTGCGGATGTCACTCACGTAGGCACGCTGATCACCCGGCCGCCAGTCCTGCCACTTCAGCGGGATCTTCTTGCCGAGCCGCTTCTCCAAGATGGCGATCAGGTCCAACAGCGATAGAATGTGATCGGTACCGCCGCCGACGTTAAAGGCCTGCCCGGCGATGCGGTCGGGCGAATGAATTGCTGCTTCATAGGCGCGCACGAGATCCTCCACGTGCAACACATCGCGCACCTGCTTCCCGTCACCGAAAATCGTGATGTCGCGGCCAAGCCGCGCCGCAATCGTGAACCACGCCACCCATCCCTGGTCCTCGACGCCGAACTGGTGTGTGCCATAGATGCACGACTGCCGGAACGACGTCGCGGGAATCCCGTAAATACGGGCAAAATCGAGAGTGTACTGATCGGCAGCACCCTTCGAACAGCCGTATGGAGATAGAAAATCGAGCGGTTCGCTTTCTGAGATGCCGAAGGGCCGGTCCGAATAGCCGTAGCGCTCACCCATCAGCCGTGTCTCTGCAGAAGCTATCTTGCCGTAGACCTTGTTGGTGGATGCAAAGATCACAACGGCTTCCGGGCAGAGCCGCCGTACCGCATCGAGAACGTTGAACGTCCCCAGCGCATTGGCCATGAAGTCGGCGCGTGGATCGATGACCGACGTCGTGACCGCGACCTGGGCAGCCAGATGGATCACCGCGTCGTAGCGCTTTGCCGACAAAATCCGGTCCATGGCCGCCTTGTCGCAGACATCGGCACGCTCGAAGTCGAAAGTCGTACCGTCGCGAAGCCATTCCAGGTTCTGATCGGTTCCCTGACGCGACAAGTTATCCAGAACTGTAACTTGCCAGTTTCGGCCGCTGAAATAACGGGCGGCATTGCAGCCTACAAATCCCGCCCCCCCCGTGATCAAAACGCTTTTTGTGCGCATTACTGCAGTCCTGTCTGTCGGCCGAAAAGCCAGGAGCTTTCAACCGAAAGCCATCGCGAGATTGACGAGGAAACGGCAATACCACCCTCAGACCAACCACCCGACACTAAAAAACGTTGATCGCCAAGGTCTAAAATCAAACTCCGCCAAAAAATTTTTCCTTGCGACAACAACGCATCGCACGTGATAGTTCTGGTGCGAAACTTACACGGTTTGATTGTCGCTTAAGCATTCATACCGCTAGTATTGCCGCCAGGGGAACAGGAACTAGCCAATACGCTGCCCCCACACAGATTGCGTCACGTCCAGGAGCTGCGAGGCTTGAAAATCATCATCACCGGGGGCGCCGGTTTCATTGGCACCCATCTAACTCGTCGGCTTTTGGCACAAGGCCACACCGTCACGGTCATCGACAACGAGTTCAATTCCACCCGAGATCGTGTCCCCGAGGGCGCCCGGTTCGTTTTCGGAGACGTCACGCGTCCGCAGGATCTCGAAGCCATCTTCGCCGAGGGCCATGACGCCGTCTGTCACCTCGCCGGTCAGGTCTCCATCATCAGGGCATTCGACAACCCCGTCGCGGACCTGCGCACTAATGTCGAGGGCACCGTCAACGTCGTCCAGATGTGCCTCGCGCACCGGGTTCCCAGGTTGATCTACGCCAGTTCCATGACGGCGTACGGGGACACCGCCGTTGTTCCGACTCCCGAGACCCAGCCTTGCATGCCCGACTCCTATTACGGCATCACCAAGTTCGCCGCCGAGCGCTTCGTCCATGCCACCGCCGAACGGCCCGATCTGGAGTTCCCCTTCTGCGTCACCTCCCTGCGCATGTTCAGTGTTTACGGGCCAGGCCAGGCCTGGGACAACCCCTATCAGGGCGTGCTCGGGATCTTCCTGGGCAAGCTTCAGCGCGGCGAACCGATCACCATCTTCGGAGACGGTGAGCAGACGCGCGACTTCGTTTTCATCGGCGACATCATCGACGCCTGGATGGGCGTTCTTGAGAACCCCGACGCGACCGCTGGCAGGGTTTTCAACCTTGGCAGCGGCCACCCGCTGTCCATCAACGATCTGGCGCAAAAGGTGCTCGCCGCGAACGGCATCGCGCCCGGCAGCTATGAACTGCGCCATGCACCGACCCGTCCGGGGGAGCAGCGCCAGGTGCAGGCTGACATCCGCTACGCCCGCGAGACATTTGGCTGGCAACCCAAGACGAGTTTCGCCGACGGCCTTGCCGCAACCATGGCCTGGGCTGGCCGCGACGAGACGCGTATCCACGCTCATCCGGGCGAAGCCGCGACATCCCACAAGGCGGTAACGACAGGGGACAAGGCATGAAAATCGTTCTCGTCGGGTCAGTCGATGCATGGACGCGCAGCGTCGCAACCGTTCAGCGCTACATCACATGGGGGCGAAAGCTCGGCCATGACGTCGCGCTTTACGGGGATCCCAATTCCGAACTGCCCAACATCGCCACCACTGACAGAACGACAGACGCTGATCTGATCGTCTTCATGATCCAGATTCCGAATGACATCCCGGGCATGCCCTACATTGCTCGCATGATGGACCTCATCCCACGCAACAAGCGCGTCATTCTCGATCTTTGGGGCCGCTATAACGACACCGTTCGCGTCGAGCATGACTTCAACCATCTTGAGAAGCTGGACGGGCACCCCGGCTGGGAATGGCAGCAGGCATTGAAGTCGCTTGGCGGGACCATTGCACAGCCGACCCTGCACCCTCGCCGCAAGGACGTCGCCACGTTCCTTTTCCACGGCTATGATCCCTCCGCCGTCACACACCCTCACGCCTCTGCCGCCGAAGCCGCACGGGCATGGCAGTCCGCCGACCGGGCAAGCCGCCCCTACGGCGTCGTCTATGTCGGCTCCAACTGGCAGCGCTGGTCGCAAGTACGCCGCTTCCTGGAAGACTACCGCCCTGTTGCCGAGAAGGTGGGCCAGATCTGCCTTGCCGGCTGGGACTGGTCCGAGCGTCCGGTCTGGGCCGCCGAGTTAGGTATCGCTGGCGTCGATACCGACCAGGACCTCCTTGCGGACCTGCGCGTCGAAGTGCGTATGGGCGTGCGCTTCGACCGCGTCGTCCCTCTTCTCAACCAGGGCCGTTTCACACCCGTCTTCCATCGTCCTCTCTTCAAGGAATTGGAGCTCGTCACCAATCGGACCTTCGAGACCTTCTATTCCGATACCATCCCCGTTCTGATGCTGCCCAAGCCCTTCGTCGAAGAAATTTATGGGCCGGCTGCCTTGACCTTGGTTCCCGGGAACGACCTTGCCCGGCATTTCGAAAACATCCTCGGCAATCCCGAACCGGCCTGGGACGCGGTCATCAAGACGCGTGAGCACCTAGCCCAACACCACGCATTCCCGCAACGCTTCCAGGAACTCGAGGCCCTCGCCTCGGCACCCCGGCACGTCGCGACAGTCTCATGAGACGGCGCTATGAAGATCCTGTTCGTGATGAAGCACCGCGGCAACGCAGGCAGCACGCACGCGGTCGCCAACTACATGCGCCTGGCAGAACAGTTCGGTCATTCGGTCGCGATCTTCGGATCTCCCGTCTGGTATATCCCCGAACTGAAGTTCTCGATGGACATCGAGGAGTTCGACCACGTCGTCTATCTGTTCGAAACCGATTTGTGGCAGATCCTGCCGATGCATCAGGCGATCATGCTGGGACACTTCCCGCGTTCGCGCCGGCTCGTCATCGACACGGATGGAATGTACCACGAGTTGATCCAGCTCGATGGGTACGACTTCAACCATGCCAGCGAAGCAGACCGGCAGTTCTGGATCGGCTACATGAATTCCCTCGGAGACAGGGTGGTCCACACGCTGATGAACAAATCGCGCTTCCCCAAGGCCGGCGCGCTGCCCTTCTTCGGCTATGACCCTGCTCTCCAGGTCGATCCCGCCAAGAGCCCGCCTAAGACGTGGGATATCCTGCACGTCGGCCACAACTGGTGGCGCTGGCGCGAAGTCGAAAAGGAATTACTGCCGGCCTTCCACCGCATCCGCGACCGTGTCGGCGACATCGGCTTTCTCGGTCTGTGGTGGGATGCCCCACCCGATGAAGGCCCCGCCGCAGGACCTGGCGACGCATTTCTTGCCGATCCCTATGCCCTCAAGCGGCTGCGCATCCAGTTGCCGCCCGCAGTCAACTACAACGACGTCATCAAGACGATGAGCACCGCGCGTATCAACATTCTCACCCAGCGCCCGCTCCTACGTCACCTCAAGCATCTGACATTGAAGTATTTCGAGGTCTTCTGCGCAGACACCATACCCCTACTCATGCTTGATGATGACCATGCCGTAGAGGTCTATGGACCGGCCGCCCGCGAGCTGACCCTACCCGGACGCGCCGCCGAGAAATTCGTCGATGCGCTTAAAAACCCCGGAAAGTACCGCCAGATTGTTGAGGATGTTCGCACCCACTTGCGCACGCATCACTCCTATGAGAGCCGCGCAAGGGAACTCTTCGACATGCTGCAAAATCCCTAAACCGCGCTCTCGAGCAACAGCCCCGACGTACCAGACCGGATAACCTCACATGAAAATCGTCTTCGTCTACTGGGGATACGAGAACGCCGGCAGCATGCTCGACCTGCGCGGCTATACGCGCGCGGCCAAGGCCATGGGCCACGAGGTCCACGTCTACGGCCCGCCCGAGTGGGCCTTCGCGCTCGACTACTCCAAGCACCTCGACGACATCGACGCCCTCGTCTTCGTCGTCGAATGGACGACGGCACTGCAGTTCGGCGACAATGTCGATTGGGTCCGCCTGCTCGACGCCGTGCCCCGCAACCGCCGCCTCGTCATCGATTGCGACGGTCACTACAACGAGCCGATTTGGTTCATGGGGGACTACAATCACCGCACGATGGAAGCCAGCACCGAGTGGATCGACTTCTGCGACAGCCTGTCGGACAAGATCTTCCAGCCGACTTATCATCCCCGGCGTAAGAACGTCCGCCCCTTCCTCTTTCATATCTATGACCCGGCCTGGGAGTCACCCTTCCGCTTCGACGGAAAGGAGTTCGACATGATCTACGTTGGCCACACCAAGCACCGCTGGCGCGGCATGTCGAAGATCCTGAGGGCCATCGAAAAGGTTCGCGGCAAGGTCGGCCGCGTCGGGCTCGTCGGCGAAGGCTGGGGCGACATCATCGACTGGATGGAGCAAGGCGAGGCGAAGCTGAAGCACTACGTCGATCGCGATTACCTCACGAAGTTTCGCTTCGAGGGCCTACCCGCCGTCCCCTTCGATCAGGTCGCCGCCACCATCGAGAAGGGCGTCTTCAATCCCGTCGTTTACCGGCCGGTCTTCGAGCAGCTCGGTTTCGTCACCTGCCGCACATTCGAAACGCCGGCATCCGGAACGATCCCGCTTTTCCTGCTCAACCGCGACTACGTCGCCGAAATCTTCGGCGAGCGCGCCACCGAATTGATGATCACCGGCGAGAACGGTTCCGAAAAGATCCTCGATGTCCTCGACCGTCCCCAGTATTACGCCGAGATCGTGATGGACATCCGCAAGAACTTCCGCGAGCGTCACACCCCGGAAGCACGCTTGCGCCAACTCATCCAATACATCGAGGAGTAACCAGCCCCTATGTGTGCAGCGTCGACCACACGCGAGGCATCAGAGCGTTTGAGCGCCTTCGCACCGGCTCCACACGGTTGGCGGCGCAATCGCCTGCGTTACGGCTTCAACGAGATCGACGGCTGGCCAGGCTTCGCCTACAGCGAGAAGCGCGAAGAGATCTATCGCCGACTGCGGCTCATGAATACTGAGATTGTCCGCCTATTCGTATTCGATAAGCCGGTCCCCGATCCGTTCAAGAACTGGCGATTCTTCGCCGCCGTGATTGACGCGGTGCTGGCCTCCGGCGCCAAACCGATGATCACCTTCGCCAAGTTCGAACCGCCCTTTAATGACCCGGTCCGGATCTCGCGATACGTGGCGCGAACCAGCGAAATCGTCTGGAGTTGCCTGGAACAGTGGGGCGGCAAGGAGGTCGCCAGCTGGTACTGGTGCGTCTGGAACGAACCCAACAACCCAGATGTTGGCGGCAACCTCAGCTATGCCGACTATCTCGCGATCTACTGCGCCATCGCAGAAGAAATCATCGCACTAGTGGGCCCGCACACCCCAGATGGCCGCGTCCTGATCGGCGGTCCCTCCATAGATGGAACCCAGCGCGCGTACTGGCTCGACTGGATGGCCCAGCTTCTGCAGGACGTTGACGATCGTATGCTGGCCTTCGTCAACTGGCACATGTACGCAGACTGGCGCCCGGCAGTGCCGGTTGACACCGTTACGGTCAAGCTCGTCGACGACCCTGCACCTCCGAGCGGACTGCAGTTCGAGGCTCTCACCATGGCGCGCACCCCCCAGTACGAGGCCCGCGCGCGCTCCGTCGCCCGCCTCATTGGCGATCGCGACGTCCTCAATTTTTGCGGCGAGCTCAACACGATTGCACACCACGAGCACGCCTTCACCGGCGGCCTCAACCGCAACCTCTTCGGCGCGGCCTACTATGCCTCTGCGATCGTCAACCTGATACGTGGCGGCGCCGATCTCGAGATGCGCTGGACTGCGACGTCCAAGCATTGGTACGGCGTCGACGACGCCTATGGTCTCCTCACGAACCTCGGCAAGCCGACACCGCCGGCTCTCGCAAAGCAGATCATCGCGCAACATGTCCGCCGGGGCGATCTCGTTCGTTTCCCCGAGCCTCCCCCCGCCCTGATCGGCATCGACGCCGTCATGGCTCGGAATGCGGCGGAAAGGCTAAGTATCGTCGTCGTCAACACGCTCCCCGGCACCCGCGACATCGATTTATCCACCCTGGACCCCGGCCTGGACAATTGCCGCGATATGTTGCTGCTCGATGGAACCACGGCCGGCCGCGTCGTCCGCAAAACACGCAACGGCCCCGTGCGCATTGAGGGATATGGACTTGCGATCTTGAGCGAGGATTGTTCCCGAACCGTCATTGATTGATCGCGGGTCTCAGATATCGTTCGATATCGCCAGCCCCGCCAGCGATAGGGCACCTGTGGACACGAAAATGAGATTGAATGGAGATGGACGGTGGATAGAGCATTCGGTTGGATTGGCGAAATCTTCCAGACCCTGCTGAGGCTGTTTCCCTGGCTGGTCATCGTTCCGGCCACGCATGAGGGTGTGGCGTTCGTCTATGGCAAGCATGTCCGCAGGTGGCGACCGGGACTGCACTGGTATTGGCCCGTTGCCACGCAGTACAAATTGATCGCCATCGTACGACAAACCCAACTCATCCAGTCCAAGGTCATCATGACTAAGGACCACCAGACCGTTATCGTCGGCGCTCTGGTGACCTATTACATCGACGACGTCGTGACAGCTTTGGCCAAAGTCGCCGATCTGGCCTCTGACGTCATGGAGCGGTCACAGGGGGCCATATACGAAACCATCAATAAGTACACGCTCGAAGAAATCCAATCCGACAGAACCTCATTCAGGGAAGTCCTGACAGAACGCGCCGGCGAAGCAATGAACGGTTATGGCGTAAATATCCTGCAGGTCCAATTGACCGAATTCGCACCCACGCGCCCGCTGTCCATCAACTTGCACGGTGCGCTTGGCCAATACGGCCTGCATACACCCTTTTAGGTCAGGGGCCGGCAAACCCGCACCCGCTGTGCCGCAGAACGAATAGCCCGTCGACGGGACGTCCGTAGGCCCTCACGGCCCAAACGGCTGAGAGTGCGCGCCCAAGAAGCCGGCATCAAGACGAACGAGAGAAGCTTTATGGTGCAAGTACTTATCTCGAGCGTATATGTTCGCCATGGTAGTGCTTCCGGACGCAATAGGATAGGTGAGCCTATTGCCTTAGGCTTGACATAACTGTTGACCCGCGCGACTTAATTCAGCATGGGGTCTCCGCGACGTCCCCGTGAGGCTACGGCCCAAAGATCGCGTCCAATGACCTTCAAAAGCAGAAGGGAGGACGCGTTATGCCGTCTCCAACCAAAATCACCGTTTCACAGCTTGCACGTCTGATAGGGCTGCCCGATGGACCACGCCTTATTGACGTCCGTAGCGAAGAGGAGTTCGCCGCCGATCCGCAGCTCATCCCCGCTTCAATCCGATGTCCCGCACCAAATCCAACTGCATTAGCAGCATCGCTTCGTGGCAAGTCATCCGTCGTTATCTGCCGCAGCGGTGGCGAGGTAAGTCAGGGCGTTTCTGCTTGGCTGCGGCACGAGGGTATTCCGGCGGAAAGCTTAGAGGGTGGCTTCGCGGCTTGGAGGGGCGCAAATCAACAGCTCCTGATGACGAATAAAATTCCGGAACGAGATGTTTCGGGACGCACCGTGTGGGTCACTCGCGCGCGCCCGAAGATTGATCGTATTGCCTGCCCTTGGCTCATTCGCCGCTTCGTTGATCCTGATGCTGTTTTCTTGTTCGTTGCGACCTCAGAGGTACTTGATGTCGCCAAGCGCTTTGCGGCTTCGCCTTTCGATATTGAAGGAGTCTTTTGGAGCCATCGAGGTGAAAGATGCACCTTCGATACGATGATTGAAGAGTTTGGCCTGGACATCCCAGCCTTACACAAGCTTGCCGCTATTGTCCGAGGGGCAGATACGGCTCGGCTTGACCTGGTTCCTGAAGCGCCCGGTTTGCTCGCTGTGTCCCTGGGCCTTTCACGCATGTACCGGAATGACCTCCAACAGCTTGCCGCTGCCATGCCGATCTACGACGGCTTCTACCGCTGGGCGCGGGATGCCACCGATGAAACGCACAACTGGCCAACGCCAACGAGGGCAAAGCCATGACCATAACAACGACGGACAGCAGCATCTCTGACGAAAATCGGCCAACAATCAGTTTTCGAGAAGCGCTGCGGACTTGGGCACGCATCGGCTTCCTGAGCTTTGGCGGCCCTACGGCTCAAATCGCCCTGATGCACCGCATCCTTATCGATGAGAAGAAGTGGCTCGACGAGCAGCGCTATCTGAGTGCGCTCAGCTTCTGCATGCTTCTGCCGGGACCCGAGGCCATGCAGCTCGCAACCTACGTAGGCTGGCGATTGCACGGTGTCATCGGCGGTCTCGCGGCTGGGCTGCTATTCATTCTTCCGGGCGCGTTCGTGGTGCTCGCCTTGTCGATGATCTATGCTGCGTTCGGCAACTTGCCAGTTATCGAGGCCGTCTTCCTTGGCATCAAGGCGGCTGTTTTGGTGATTGTCATCGAGGCTCTGCTGCGCATCTCGAAACGTGCTCTGAAACTTAAAGAGCATTGGATTATCGCCGCCCTTTCGTTCGTAGCCATCTTCTTTCTTGGTGCGCCATTCCCCCTGATCGTGCTGACCGCGGCGATTTTCGGTTTCTTCCGAGCGAAAGGCCTAGACCAAAAGAGTGCAGCGCCAGACTTGATTCATCCCTCGGACACGTTGCGAACGGTCTGCATCTGGATGGCGATCTGGTTTGCGCCGCTTTTGGCCATCGCGGGGATATTCGGCAGGGATCACGTGCTCACCCAGATGAGCGTGTTCTTTTCCAAGCTCGCGGTTGTGACTTTCGGGGGCGCCTACGCTGTGCTCGCCTACATGGCTCAAGACGTCGTAACCCAATACGGCTGGCTCGATGCTGGCGCAATGATGGACGGACTGGGCCTTGCTGAGACCACGCCGGGGCCACTAATCCTCGTCACCGAGTTTGTTGGCTATCTCTCGGCGTACCGAAATGGCGGAGAGCCGGTTTTGGCTATGGGGCTGCTCGGAGCGCTCATTGCACTGTGGGCAACCTTCGTGCCCTGTTTCTTATGGATCATGGCCGGTGCGCCATACATCGAGTGGATCGCTCAGCAGCCGCGCCTCAGAGGAGCGCTCACCGGTATTACGGCGGCAGTCGTCGGGGTCATTCTCAATCTGGCCATTTGGTTTGCCCTGCATGTGTTCTTCAAAACAGTCACGTTGATGGAGGTTGGCCCGCTCAAGCTTTGGACACCGAGCTTGGCCTCGCTCGATTGGCGCGTAGTGGTTCTTTCCATCTTCTCTGGCGTGGTGCTGCTCAATCGCCACTGGAGCATTCCATCGGTCCTCGCAGTCACCTCGATGTTGGCCCTAGCTTTACAGCTATTGGGAGGCTGACGCCGCCGAAAGGATTTAGGGGGATTGAGAAGGAGAAAGGAAAACCAGGATGGAAGTATGTTTACGTCGCCATCCATGATCACTCCCGCATCGCCCTCAGCCAGATCAAACCCACCTGATTTGTCGTGCTGGCACGGGACGCGCCCGTTGCACCAATTGGCAATGTCTGCATACCTATATCCAAATGGATATCGATTGTGCTATATCCAATCCAACATAGTTGTAGCCAACGCTCACCACGCGCAATGGGAAGAGGGAATGAAGCAGGCAGCCCGGCGCCACGGCGTGAAAGGCTGCCACTCACCCCGGTGCCACGAAGGCTGAGCGTGGGAGAATACGAGGAGGCAGCGATGGTTGAACGCGTATCGGCGACAGCGGAGGCCTTGGCCCTGATCGCCATGCTTGCAAACCGCAACGGGCCACTGCTGTTCCATCAGTCGGGCGGCTGCTGCGACGGTTCTGCACCCATGTGCTATCCCGAAGGCGAATTCCGCATCGGCGGCCAGGACGTCAAGCTCGGCGAGATCGACGGCATGCCGTTCTACATGAGCGCCTCGCAGTTCGAATACTGGCAGCACACCCACCTCATCATCGACGTGGTCAAGGGGCGTGGCTCGGGCTTTTCGCTCGAAGCGCCTGAGGGCGTGCGCTTCATCACGCGCTCGCGCGTATTCACAGATGATGAACTGGCGGCGCTGGAACGGAGCAAACTTGCGAGCACCTGCAACACCTGATGGACGAGAACGATATTCATGCAGCAATCAGGCGGCACGAAATGAAATCCCTCAATGTCGATCGCGCTGCCGTGTTCCTCATCCGCCGTTATGGCGACGACTGCGCCAAGGTTGCGTACCTGCGCGCGCAACAATGCCAGTGCCGCGGTGCTGCCCAGGCGGCCAGCGAATGGAAGCTCGTCGTCCAGAAGGTTGTCGAGCTGCACTTCGCGCCGCGCAGCGACCCCCTGCATTGACCGCCCTACCGGTAATTCTGCATTAACAACAAGAAAAGGTGACACATGCGAGGTCTTCTCATCGCCGCCATTGGGACTGCACTCACGATGACGACGCCAGCCACCGGCGAGACTCTCAAACTGTATGCTGCCGGCAGCCTCAAAGCGGCGCTGACCGACGTGGCGCGTGCTTTCGAACAGGCATCGGCTGGCAAGCAATCCATCGCCACCGAGTTCGGGGCATCGGGCCTCTTGCGCGAGCGTATCGAGAAGGGCGGGACGGCACACGTGTTCGCCTCCGCCAACATGAAGCACCCACAAACACTGGCCGATGCTGGTCGCGCAACGGGCAAGGTTCGCATGTTCGCGCGCAACCAGCTTTGCGCGATCGCACAGCCGGAGTTGGATGTCGTGCCTGACACGCTTCTTGAACGTATGCTCGACGACAAGATCCGTGTCGGCACGTCGACGCCCAAGGCTGATCCGTCAGGTGATTATGCCTTCGCGTTGTTCGGCAAGGCAGAAGCGCAGAAAGCCGGAGCCAAAGCTGTGCTCGAAGGCAAGGCGCTGAAGCTGACGGGCGGCACGGATAGCGCCAAAGCGCCTGAGGGACGCAACCAGTACGGCTGGGTGATGTCGGAGAAGCAGGCGGATATTTTTCTCACCTACTGCACCAATGCCGTTTTGGCGAAAAAGGACACGGCCTCATTGAAGATCGTCGAGATTCCTGCCGCGCTCGCCGTCGGCGCGGACTATGGCATGATCGTGCTGAAGGACGCACCGGCAGACGCTGAGGCGCTGGCCGATTTCATTCTCGGCGCCGAGGCGCAGAAAATCCTGCGTGACTACGGCTTCGGGGTTGGCGACGACATCAAGAAATAGGACGACGCGCTTGCGGTGAATGCAAACGCCACCCCTGACGCCTGCCATGGGTGGCGTTTGCATTTCACGCGTCGTGACAACACGGCCGAGATCACTCGACGCCCAGGATCACCTCGCTCGCCTTGATGACCGCGGACACCTTGCCGCCGACCTTGAGCCCCAACTCCTCAACCGCATCGACGGTGACGGTCGATGTGATGACGTTGCCGCCGCCAATGTCGATCTTGACCTGGGCGGCAACGGCGCCCTTCTTGATATCCTTAACCGTACCGTTGAGGATGTTGCGCGCGCTGAGTTTCATTCTTCATCTCCTTTGATCCAAGGTGTGCCACCGAGATAGCAATACCGCTGCACACTTTATCTAAACATGCTCGAGGCGGCGCTTCTGCGTGTGAAGATCAGGCCGACGAGTGAGAGCATCGCAAAACCGGCACCCGCAAGAAAGGTTGCTTGCGGCCCGACGGAGTCCCACAGAATGCCCGCAATGACGCTGGCGGCAAAAAGTGCCACGCCGGTCACGAGGTTCAGCATCCCGAAGGCCGTGCCTCGCAAGTCTGGCGGCGCAGTATCGGCGACAAGCGCCGAAAGCAAGCCCTGCGAGAAACCCATATGCAAGCCCCATAGCATCACGCCGATCGCGATTCCGAAAATTCCCGGCGCAAAGGCGAGAACCAAGTCGGCAGCGACCAGCAAGCCAAGGCCTATTATCAGCACATTCGTGCGACCGCCATTATCGGAGAGCACTCCAGCCGGATATGCGGCCAGAGCGTAGAATACATTCATCAATACGAGAACTGCTGGCACCAGCGCGATGGTCAATCCAGCCGACAGCGCCCGAAGGATTAGGAAGGCCTCGCTGAAACGCGCAAGTGTGAAGACAACCGCAACGGCAACTACATACCAGTAACGAGAACCCAGGCGCACAAGCTCGTCTGCGTGCAACGGGAACCGCGCCCGGCGAGGCCTCTCAGGACCCGTTGGCTCGCTAACACCGTAGATGATCAAGAGCACGGAAAGAAATGCGGGGATGACTGCAAACCAGAACACCGCCCTGATGTCGTTGGCTACGAGCCACATGAGGGCAATCGCGAGCAGAGGGCCGATGAAGGCGCCAACCGTGTCCAGGGCCTGTCTGAGCCCGAAGCTCGCTCCGCGAAGTTCGGCCGGGCTGATGTCGGCGACCAGTGCGTCGCGCGGCGCACCTCGGATCCCCTTGCCGATCCTGTCGATTATTCGTGCGGCGATAAGCCATTCCACGCCAGCCGCCAAGGGGAAGATCGGCTTTGTCAGGGCCGCGAGGCCATAGCCCAACGCAGCAAGCAGCTTGCGCTTGCCGAGCCAGTCGCTGAGTGCGCCCGAGAATACCTTCATGATGGAGGCAGTGGCCTCTGCGAAACCTTCGATGAAGCCAACCGTCAGAGTCGATGTCCCAAGTACCGTGACGAGGTAGACGGGCAACAGCGCATGGATCATCTCCGACGAGATATCCATGAGCAGCGAAACCAAACCAAGCGCCCAGACACCGGCCGGGATGGCTCGAAGAGTGGCAAGGTCGAGCCTCGCGTAGACGGCCTTCGTCATTGTCACTTTACCGCAGGATACATCGAGGTCCCAATGGCCGCAGGGCCCAGACTTGCGATCGGAACAGCTGCCGCAACGCGTCCTTTGCCAAGTAGATCACACTTCAGCCAATCATTCACATTGGCTGCTTCGTCTGTCTAGTCTTGCCCTAAGCATCAACGGCCTTCGCCAGAGCCTGTTGGATAGAACCGACGCCGCGCAACCACGACAAACACGATCAGCAATGCAGCAATCAAGCCGAGATCTTGTGGTACGTTGAGCATAGCAGCGGCCGTGCCGCCAACCCCTGCCCACAGAAGGGGTAGGATAAGAAGCCAGCGAGCAGCGCGCCAGGTGCCGAGTAGCAACATTCCGATTGTGAAAATCGTCGTCGGGCAGGGCGTCACTCCAAATGCCGGATAGGCCGGATAGACGTGGCCGGCGGCCCACCCCCAAATCGGATAAGCGATGGTTGCAAATGCGATGAGAAGCAGCCCCAGAACTGTTGTCCTGTCTTTCGCGATGCCGAACCTTAACTCCGGGAACAGATATGGCGCGCCTGCCAGCGCACCAGCCTGGGCGAGAAATGCGGCACCGAAGACCCAAGCAGCGTTGTTGACCGCCGTGAAGAACATCCAGTGATAGCCTATTGCGTTGACCGCCCACATACCGGCGAGGATTCCAGTAATGATCTTCGCCGAGCCTGGTTTGGGCGCTGGCAACTGCGTGATCGAGATCGCCGCCGCCAAGTATGCAAGCACCTGTATTGGCCAGATCGCCTCGTTGTAACGCGCGAACACATCGAAAAATTCATCGACCGTAAATGGCATGCCTTGAGTCCCGGTGAGACGGGCTGTGCCGCCGTCTGGACGATGGGCGCATCAAGCCCGACACCAACACAGTCGAGCAGCGCAATTGGATCAATCATGCCGGATCGCGAGAACCACCTCTTGGCCGATCAGACGGCGGCGCCGAACCGGTGAGCGGTCATCGCCATGTTCGTCGCGAGCTGCAAGCTCAACGACGTCGCGCCCTATGTCTACTACTCAGGGAAGTTCTTGAGCCCCCGAGCGGCAACCGGCAAGCACTGCGGCCCCATTACAAGAGCGAAGACCGCTGGAAACATGACTTCCACTTGCGCGCCGGTTCGGCTGCTTTGATATCCGAAGTGTGCGTCGCAGCGAAAGCCTAAAACACCAAACAACTCATTGATATATAAATAGAACAGTCGATTGGCACAACCTTTGCTGACGGTTAACCAACCGGCGCTGGAAAACCTGCGCCTTTCACGACCGTAAGGGAGGCAACGCTTGGCGATGACCGAAACATTCTACGACGTGATGCGACGGCAGGGGATCACCCGCCGCAGCTTCCTGAAGTACTGCAGTCTCACAGCGGCTTCCCTGGGCCTTGGTCCGAGCTTTGCCCCACAGATCGCACACGCGATGGAGACCAAGCCGCGCATCCCGGTGTTGTGGCTGCACGGACTGGAATGCACTTGCTGCTCGGAAAGCTTCATCCGTTCGGCGCATCCGCTCGCCAAGGACGTCATTCTGTCGATGATCTCGCTCGATTATGACGACACGATCATGGCGGCAGCCGGCCAGCAGGCCGAAGCAATCGTCGACGAGACGATTCAGAAATACGACGGCAACTTCATTCTCGCCTGCGAGGGCAATCCACCGCTCAACCAGGAAGGCATGAGCTGCATTATCGCTGGCAAGCCGTACCTCGAACAGCTCAGGCACGCGGCCAATCACTGCAAAGCGATCATCTCGTGGGGCAGCTGCGCGTCGTGGGGCTGTGTTCAGGCCGCACGGCCGAATCCGACACAAGCAACACCGATCCACAAGGTTCCGGGTCTTGCCGCTAAGCCGATTATCAAAGTCCCGGGCTGCCCGCCCATCGCGGAGGTGATGACCGCAGTCATCACCTACATCCTCACCTTCGACAAGCTCCCTGAGCTTGATCGGCAGGGACGTCCGAAGATGTTCTACTCGCAGCGCATACACGACAAGTGCTACCGCCGTCCGCATTTCGATGCCGGCCAGTTCGTCGAGAGCTTCGACGATGAAGGAGCGCGCAAGGGCTATTGCCTCTATAAGGTCGGCTGCAAAGGACCGACGACCTACAATGCGTGCTCGACCGTACGTTGGAATGGCGGCCTCTCGTTCCCGATCCAGGCCGGGCATCCGTGCATCGGCTGCTCGGAAGACGGCTTCTGGGACAAAGGCGCATTCTACGACCGCCTCACAGACATTCATGGCTTCGGCATTGAGGCCAACGCAGACGAGCTTGGTGGTAAAGCCGCCATGGTCGTGGGCGCCGCGGCAGCGGCCCACGCAGCCGTGAGCGCGGTGAAGCGCGCGCGCTCAAAGGGAGGAAACGAATAATGGCGGCAATGCAGACACCCAACGGCTTCAACCTCGACAACAGCGGTCAGCGCGTCGTTATTGATCCTGTGACCCGCATCGAAGGGCACATGCGCTGCGAAGTGAATGTCGATGCCGAAAATATTATCCGCAACGCGGTCTCCACGGGAACGATGTGGCGCGGTCTGGAAGTCATTCTCAAAGGTCGTGATCCACGCGATGCCTGGGCGTTCGTGCAGCGCATCTGCGGCGTTTGCACAGGCACCCACGCTCTCACATCGGTTCGCGCCGTGGAAGATGCGCTCAAGATCGAGATCCCGGAAAACGCGAACTCGATCCGCAACATCATGCAGCTGTCGCTCCAAATCCACGATCACCTGGTCCACTTCTATCACCTGCATGCGCTCGACTGGGTCAATCCCGTCAACGCGCTGAAGGCGGACCCGAAGGCGACGAGCGAATTGCAAATGAGGACGGGGCCGAGCCATCCGAAATCATCGCCCGGCTATTTCCGTGACGTGCAGAACCGGCTGAAGAAATTCATCGAGAGCGGGCAGCTCGGTCCGTTCAAGAACGGCTACTGGACCAACCCGGCATACCTGCTGCCGCCGGAAGCCGACCTGATGGCGGTCACACACTATCTGGAAGCGCTCGATTTCCAGAAAGAGATCATGACGACCCGCACCATATTCGGCGGCAAGGACACACATCCGAACTGGCTGGTGGGCGGCGTACCGTGCGCGATCAACATGGACGGCGAGCTGGCGGCCGGTGCCCCCCTCAATATGGAGCGCTTGAACTACGTTGCCGGCGTCATCGATCGAACCATCGATTTCGTCGAGAACGTCTACATACCAGACATCATCGCCATCGGCTCCTTCTACAAGGGATGGCTGTACGGCGGCGGGCTATCGGGAAAGAGCGTCCTCGCCTACGGCGACATTCCCGACCGGGCAAACAACTATTCGCCCAAGAACCTGATGATGCCGTCCGGAGCAATCATCAATGGCAATCTGCGGGAAGTGCATCCGGTCGACCTCAGAGACCCCGACCAGGTGCAGGAGTTCGTTCCTCACTCCTGGTATAAGTATCCCGATGAATCAAAGGGCCTGCATCCCTGGGACGGCATCACCGAACCCCACTACAAGCTCGGACCGAACACCATCGGCACCAGCACCAATATCCAACAGCTCGACGAGAGTGCCAAGTATTCCTGGATCAAGGCGCCGCGCTGGCGCGGGCATGCCATGGAAGTTGGCCCCCTTGCGCGCTACGTCGTGGGCTATGCGCAAGGCCATCCCGAAATCAAGGAGCAGGTCGACAAGACACTGGCCGCCCTCAATGTTCCACTGGAAGCGTTGTTCTCAACGCTCGGGCGCACGGCGGCACGAGCCCTTGAGGCACAATGGTGCGCACACAAGCAGAAGTACTTCTTCCAGAAGCTGATCGCCACCATCAAGGCGGGCGATACGGCAACGGCAAACACAGAGCGCTTCGATCCGGCGACGTGGCCCAAGGAAGTCAAGGGCGTCGGCTTCACTGAAGCTCCGCGTGGCGCACTGGCTCACTGGGTGCGCATCAAGGATACCAAGATCGACAACTATCAGTGCGTCGTTCCAACGACTTGGAACGGTTCTCCGCGCGACCTCAAAGGCAACATTGGCGCCTTCGAGGCCTCGTTGATGAACACGAAGGTGGAACGGGCCGAAGAGCCGGTCGAAATCCTGCGCACAATCCACAGCTTCGATCCCTGTCTCGCCTGCTCCACCCATGTGATGGGACCGGAGGGTGAAGAACTCGCGGTCGTCAAGGTGCGGTGAGGGAGGAAAGACAAATGAGAAAAGCGAAACTCGTTGTGGCGACAGTGCTGTCGCTCTTCATGGTGACCGACGCAGCCTTCGCGCACACTGGTCACGCTACATCCGGCCTCGCGGCCGGACTGGCTCACCCGATGGCAGGCCTTGACCATGTGCTGGCGATGCTCGCGGTCGGCGTATGGGCGGCAATGCAGCCGACCTCACGCGCATGGCAGGGACCGGCACTTTTCGTTGCATTGCTTGGTGTTGGTGCCGGACTGGGGCTGGCGGGTGCCGGATTGTCCTTTGTGGAACCGGGAATCCTCGCCTCTGTAGTGCTGTTTGGCGCGATGATTGCTGCGGGACGATACGTTCCCGCGAATGCTGGACTTGTTCTGATAGGCGGCTTTGCTCTTCTCCACGGCCACGCACATGGCACCGAGTTCGTTGGAGCAGTCGGCAGCTATATGGCTGGCTTCATGGTAGCAAGCGCGCTGTTACATCTCAGCGGATACGCTGTCGGCCGCACCGCCGCATTGATCCACCACGGTCTACCGGCAACAGGCCTGGCACTGGTTGCTGCGGGTGCCGCTCTCGTCGGCGCATAGGAGGGCGGACATGAGCACAGATACTGTTCACACGCCGCATCGCGAGGAAGCCGTCTACGTCTATGAGGCGCCTGTGCGGCTCTGGCATTGGGTCAATGCATTCGCCATTCTCACGCTTGCCGTGACAGGCTACCTGATCGGTTCACCGCCACCGTCGGTTCCCGGCGAGGCAAGTAACAGCTTTCTATTCGGCTGGATCCGGTACCTGCACTTCGCGGCAGGTTACATACTGGTGATCGGATTTCTGTTCCGGATCTACTGGGCAATCGTCGGCAACTCGCATGCCAAGCAGATCTTCTTGCCGCCGGTATGGAAGCGCAGCTTCTGGCAAGAGTTGTTTCATGAGGTGAAGTGGTACGCAATGATCGCGAAGGAACCGCTCAAATACTCAGGCCACAACCCTCTTGCGACACTCGTCATGCATGTGATGTTCGTCTGGGGTATCGCCTTCATGATCGTCACGGGACTTGCGCTATATGGCGAAGGCGCCGGTATGGGGACCTGGCAGCATACCTTGTTCACGAGTTGGGTGATCCCGCTCTTCGGACAAAGCCAGGATGTGCACACATGGCACCACCTGGGGATGTGGGTGATCATCTGCTTTGCCATCATCCATATTTATGCAGCCGTCCGAGAGGACATCATGTCCCGGCAATCCATCATCTCATCCATGTTTTCGGGCTGGCGAACGTTCCGCGACGGTCGGCCACCGAATGACGGCAGTCACTGAACGCATTTCTCCCTGGAACGTCGGACCGCCAAACTGCGGGGCCAAACGGCCCCGCATCTTTTTTCGCCTCTGGCACAATGCCGCACCGCGCTGGCCGTTCAGGAAAACAAAACGCCAGCCATCACCACACCCTGGAAGGTGAAAGAACTCCTTCCAGAATACCCTCATTTCGATTACTAAATTTCCATTCCCGAGTTATCAAGTTGGAAATTCATAAGCAATTTCGGTGCTTAGGGCGCTTACAGGTTCTGGCACACAGCTTGCTGTTAACCAGTCAACAACCGCGGGAACCAACGCGCGGTCACTAAGGAAACGTATCTGGATCGAGGAGGCTGCCCATGACCGAGGCGCCACCGGCCGTGCTCATCCTGGGCATTGGCAATCTGCTGTGGGCCGACGAAGGTTTCGGCGTACGTGCAGTGGAGGAGCTGCACCGCCACTACGCCTTTTCCGACAATGTGCGCCTGCTCGATGGCGGCACCCAGGGCATCTACCTCGTTCAGCACATCCGCGATGCCGACATCCTCATCGTCTTCGATGCCGTCGATTACGGATTGCCTGCCGGAACACTCAAGCTCGTGGAAGGCTGCGAGGTGCCGAAGTTCCTCGGCGTCAAGAAGGTCTCGCTGCACCAGACGGGTTTCCAGGAAGTCCTGGCGATGGCGGACATGCTCGGCAATTACCCCCGGCATCTGCTTTTGATCGGCGTGCAGCCCCTTGAGCTCGACGATTATGGCGGCAGCCTCAGACCTGAGGTCAAAGCAAAGATCGAACCGGCGATCGCTGCGGCATTGAAGTTCCTCGAGCAGCATGGCGTTCACGCCAGACCGCGATCATCACCGCTTGCCGAAGACGCAACCATCTCCACTCCAGCAACGATCATGAGGCATTACGAAACCGGGCGTCCGACGCAGGAAGATGCCCTGCGTTCGGGCGACGCCCGCGTACTCGCAGATGGACGCTGGCATGGGCCGGACGACTTCGAGGCCGAAATTGCACGTATCCTTTCCGATACAGCGGGAGCGCGGTGATGTGCCTAGGCGTTCCAATGCAAGTGATCGAGTCCTTCGGTCTCCAAAGCAAGTGCGCTGCACGCGATGGAGAGCATGACATCGATACCAGCCTTGTTGGCACGTTGCAGCCCGGCCAATGGATCATGGTGTTCCTTGGCGCCGCGCGCGAGGTGATCAGCGAGGAGACGGCACGTGTAACCGCAAATGCGCTGATGGCCCTGGAACTGGCCATGTGCGGTGAGACTGATATCGACCACCTGTTCGCTGATCTTACCACCCGCGAGCCGGAGTTGCCGGCACACTTGAAGGCAGAGCGCAAAGGCGCCTGATGAGGAGACGTGCGATATGTTTTCCCCCCTGCTGGCATCGATCATTGAGAAGCATACCTTGCCGGTTTGCGACCATGACGGCATCCAGGCTCACGTTTCCGAAAGAGAATATTCGGTTCTGTTGCTTGCCGGAGATGCCGACAGGCTGATGGAGAGCGACGATGTCGCAGTTATTTTTCCCGAACTTCTCAAGGCGTTTGGAGGCCGGATCGCACCGGTCGTCGTTGCTCGCGAAAGCGAACGCATTGTGCAGCGCCAATACCGTTTCCCGGCGTTCCCCTCCCTCGTCTTTCTGAAGCGCGGCGCATACCTCGGGGCAATTTCCCGCGTGAAGGACTGGACCGATTACATCCAGGAGATATCGGAAATCCTCAGGCGCGAACCCAGCGAACCACCCCCCTTCAAGCTTCCGGGCGGCTCCAACGGCGCGGCTGGAGAACAAGGCCATCACCATCACGAACTTAGCTGATCCAGTCGGCCGCCGGTAGCGCCAGACCAGCCTGAAGAAATCAACCGGACCACACGCAACCAAGAGAACGGATTTCAAATGTCCACGCTTCCAAGCGGCTTGATGATTGGCCCGGGCAGCCAGCCCGAGGATCAGGACGGCACGTTAAACTACATGCAGATGCCGTCTGGCATGTCGGTCTTTTCCACTCCCAATCTTCCCGAGCCTGTGGATACCGTCGGAATCGAGGCCGGCAAGGCAGCTCTTGACGCGGTGCTGGCCGTGCTGGTTGCGGACGAGGCGACAGCGGACAAAGGCGTGATCGACATCACAGCACTCGATGAAGCCAATCGTTCCTTCGTGGACCAGGTTCTTGGTGAAGGCGAGGTGTCCAGCGTCGGCGGAGCTACGCATCAGGCGCAGGAATCCGTGTTGGCCGGCGTGTGGCGTGTGCGTGTTTCGGACGAGCAGGGCAAGGTGATTGCCGACCTCATCGAGGTTGGCGAATTCCCGCAAACGCTGCTGCGGGTTGCGTTCAAGGACGCACGCAGCGCGGTCGATATTCCCGACACCTTCGGCCCGAATGTCTTCAATACCCCGGCCCTCCTGCCCGAAATCAATGAGCATATTGCAAAGGCTGACGGCGGCCAGAGTGCCCACGTCATCAATCTGTCGCTGTTGCCGCACACGCCCGAAGACCTGACGGCGCTTTCACAATTGCTCGGCAAAGGGGAGCTGACAATCCTGTCGCGCGGCTACGGCAACTGCCGTGTGGCGAGCACGGCAACGCGGAACACGTGGTGGGTGCAATACTACAACTCGCAGGACACACTGATACTCAATTCGATCGAGATCACAGACCTTCCCGACGTTGTGCGGGCAGCAGCTGAAGATCTGGCCGATTCGGGCGAACGCCTTGCGGATATTCTGGAGGTCTACAGATGACCACCGCATCGTTTGAGGATTCCTACGGTGGCGACGCCACCAAGATCGGTCCGACATCCAAACTCGAATGCAAGATCTGCTGGTACGTCTACGATCCAGCGGAGGGCGATGCCTATTGGCAGATACCTGCCGGCACACCATTCTCGGCGTTACCCGACCATTGGAGCTGTCCCAATTGCGACGGCAAGAAGAATGGCTTCCTCGTCGTCGATGAGGTTTGAGCCCAGATCGTGGCTATCAACAACATGGACCCTAACCTGGCAGAAGAGACAAGCGACAAGATCGCGCGATGCTTTCGCGAGATCGAAGCCACGCGCATGGCCGGCATCCCAATTCTCAACAGGGCCCTGGGCGTGGAGGTGATCGGCCTTCAGGAATTTGCCGGTGAATGGCTCTGTATCCTGGTAACCCCCTGGTTCATGAATGTGATGCTCCTGCCGACACACGGTAAGCCGGCAAGCGATGAACGGATCGCCGTCCCAGGCACGAAGCAGACCGTGGCGTTTCCGGCGGGTCGATTTGAAATGATCAACGGCTACGAACCTGCGCTTGGACGCTATCGTATGTGCTCACTGTTTTCTCCCGTGCTGGAGTTCGCCGACCAGGAGAGTGCCATTGCGACCGCGCAGGCGGCACTCAATGCGCTGTTGCTCGCAGATGAGGAGGATCAAGATGCCGACGACCGTGACATGGCCATGATTTGGCGCGGCGAACGCCCATCCCGCGAGCCGTCGCGTCAAGAGGACGGCACACAAAGTGAGCGTTCGGCACCCGCCAGTGAAGAATGCAACACGACAGCAGAAGCAAAGCCACTCGACCGGCGTGGACTTCTGTTCGGCAGCCGGGCGCGAGAGAGGGCGGGATGAACCTTGAGGGCCGGGTAACGATCGATGTAAGGCGAACTGCCGACGCGCCAGACGTGCGCGTGGCATTCAGCCAGCCCGGACGGATCGATCACCTGCTGCGCGGCAAGACCCCTCAAGCTGCGATGGAGATCGTGCCCGCCGTGTTCTCCTTGTGCGCCATGGCGCAAACCCAGGCGGCGCGCAATGCCCTCGATGCTGCCACGGGCCTCACCCGGAGCGCTGCGGTTCTGGCTGCTCGCCAATGCATGACTGAGATGGAAAGCCTTCGCGAGAACGCGCTTCGCATCGCTATCGACTGGCCGCGCTTCCTTGGCGAAGCCGTCGACGCGCGCCATCTGAAACCGCTCATGCGTCTCGTGCCCGACCTCAGGACAGCGTTGCCGGAAACGTCCCTATCGCCCAGCTCGGAGACATCGGCACATCCACACAATCAAGGTTCCAGAGACGTCATCGACCGGGCAGAAATGCTGCTGCAGGACCTTGTCTTTGCCGAGCCTCTCAATGTCTGGCGCGACAGATGCGATAGCGCCGCGGTGGCATCCTGGCAGGTTGCATCGCGAACGTCCGCTGCACGTCTTCTTGCGCGCATTTCAGACGCCGGCTGGGAGGATGCCGGCGCCACGCCTGTAATTCCGCTGCAGCCGCTGGATGAAAACGCTGTTCGAAGCTGGATGAAGGACAAAGAAGCGGACGGAGCCCAACTGCCGCCGGGCACGCCAGCCGAAGCACCCGAAACAACGCTCGTCGCGCGCCATCTCGACGATCAACGTCTGGCGGGGGATGGCTCACATGCGACACGTGGGTACGGACTGAGGGGGCGCCTGATGGCACGCCTTGTGGAGCTCTCCATGTTGCCCGACCGCATGCGACAGCTCATTGACGGGTGCGTGCCGCCTGCCAGAGGACGCACCCTGGGTGCCAATGTCGGCCTCGCCGAGGTGTCGGCGGCGCGCGGTCTGCTTGTCCACGTTGCGGTTCTGGAGAGCGGCCGCATTGAGAACTATCGTATTCTGCCACCGACGAGATGGAACTTCGCTGCTAACGGCGTGGCAGCCCGCATGTTGCGCCGGATCGCGTCTGCTCGTGACGGTGACATGCACCTGCTTGCGGAGATGACCGTCAACGCGATTGATCCCTGCGTCGGCCACACAGTGAGGGTCCACTGATGCACGAAATAGGCATCTGCGAGAGCATCCGGCAAACGCTTGAGGCGCAGTCCGAACTACACAGGTTCTCGCGTGTCAAAAGGGTTTGCCTGGAAATCGGTCCGTTGTCGGGCGTCGAAGTTGAAGCGCTCCGCTTCGGCTTCGAAGTGGTCATGCGCGGCTCAATTGCGGACGGTGCGCACCTTGAGATCGTCGATTGCCCTGCCGAAGCCTGGTGCATGAACTGCGCCGACACGGTGCCAATCAAGCAGCGTTTCGATGCGTGCATCAAATGCGGCTCGCATCAATTGCAGGTGACGGCCGGGGAAGAACTGAGAATCAAAGAGCTGGAGGTCAACTGATGTGCACGGTATGCGGCTGCGCGGACGGCAATGTGAAGATCGACGGTAGACAGGATCCCAGTGAGCATTCGCATGCTCATGGCCATACGCATGAACACGCCCATGTTCATGGTCACGGACATGATCACCGGCATGACCACGGCCATGACCACGGCGGGGAACATCATCACCGCGCCGATGACCACGAGCATTTCCATGCACACGCGCAGGCGCATCACCACAGCAGCCATCATCATTACGGAACAGGGCCTGCCGGCGTCGCTATTGCCGGCATGAGTCAAGCGCGCATAATCCAGGTTGAGCAGGACATCCTCGCCAAGAACAATGCCTATGCGGCCGCCAACCGCGAATTCCTTCGCGCACGCTCCATTCTGGCGCTCAACCTCCTGTCCAGCCCGGGATCAGGAAAAACCACGCTGTTGGTGGAGACGATCAAGAGGCTGAAGAACGACAATCCCATCGCGGTGATCGAGGGCGATCAGCAGACGAGCAACGACGCTGCGCGAATCCGCGAGACCGGCGTTCCTGCAATCCAGATCAACACCGGTAAGGGCTGCCACCTCGACGGACACATGGTCGGACATGCCTTGCAGGATCTGGCCCCCGAGCGCGACACAATCCTCTTCATTGAGAACGTGGGCAACCTCGTCTGCCCTGCGGCCTTTGATCTCGGAGAGGCCTGCAAAGTCGTCATCCTTTCGGTCACCGAAGGCGAAGACAAGCCGCTCAAGTATCCCGACATGTTTGCCGCTGCAGATCTTGTCCTGCTCAACAAGATCGACCTTCTTGCGCACCTTGATTTTGATGTGAAGGCGGCCATCGCGAACATGCGCCGGGTCAAGCCATCCATCAAAGTCCTGGAAGTTTCCGCACGAAGCGGTGAGGGCCTCGAACGGTGGATCGCATGGCTCAAGGCTGCGCAGGCCCTGGAATGCATCGACCAGGGTTCCGCCTCCCGCCCAGTCACCAGAGCCGCCGAGTAACCGAGGACCGAACAATGTGCCTTGCATTGCCTGCTCGTGTCATTTCCATAGAAGAAAATGAGATGGCGACCGTCGCTCTCGAAGGGGTCAAGAAGAAGATTTCGCTGGCACTCGTGGAGGACGTCGCCGTCGGCGACTATGTCCTGGTGCACGTGGGCTATGCGCTTCACAAGGTCAGCGAGGCGGAAGCAAATCGCACGCTGGCCATGATGTCCGAAGCCGGCATCCTGGCCGGGGAAATCGAAGAGCTTCAAGGAGCGGACGCATGAAATATATCGATGAGTTCCGCCGCCACGACCTGGCCGAGAAGCTGGCCGGTGCGATCGCGCGCGAGTCGGCTACCGGACGAACATATCACCTGATGGAGTTTTGTGGCGGCCACACGCATGCCATCTTCCGCTATGGCGTGCATGACCTGATGCCTCAGAATGTGCATTTTGTTCATGGCCCCGGCTGCCCTGTCTGCGTGCTGCCAGTGCGCAGGCTCGACGATGCGGTGGAACTCGCCGAGCGCTACGATGCAATCGTGTGCAGCTATGGCGACATGATGCGTGTTCCGGGAACCAAGCAGCGCAGCCTGATCCGCGCCAAGGCCGATGGAGCCGACATCCGCATGGTTTACTCGACTCAGGATGCGTTGAAGATCGCGCGTGAGAACCCCGACCGGCAGGTCGTATTCTTTGCGATCGGATTCGAGACGACAACGCCGCCAACCGCGGTGGCGATATTGCAGGCAGAACGCCAAGGGCTCACCAATTTCACCGTCTTCTGTAACCACGTGCTGACACCCGCCGCAATTCAGCACATCCTGCAATCGCCGGAAGTGCGGGATTTGGGCTCCGTCACGATCGACGGCTTCCTCGGTCCGTCCCACGTGTCGTCGGTCATCGGCTCGCAGCCTTACGAGTTCTTCGCCGAGGAATTCCAGAAGCCTGTCGTCATCGCAGGATTCGAGCCACTCGATGTGATGCAATCGACACTCATGTTGATCCGGCAGATCAACGCGGGACGCCACGAGGTCGAGAATGAATACACACGCGTCGTCAAACCTGAGGGCAACCTCAAGGCGCAGGCCTTGGTTGCGGATGTCTTCGAACTTCGCTCTCAATTCGAGTGGCGTGGGCTCGGGACCATTCCTTACAGTTCATTGAAGATCCGCCAAAACTATGCCCCGTTCGACGCGGAAGCGCGGTTCGAGCTATCGCAGAAGGCCTCTCGAGAGGTGAAGTCGTGCGAATGTCCCGCGATCCTTCGCGGCGCCAAGAAGCCGACAGACTGCAAACTCTTTGGAACGGTGTGTACACCGGACAATCCGATGGGCTCGTGCATGGTGTCGTCGGAGGGAGCGTGCGCCGCCTACTACACCTATGGCCGCCTCCGTCCAACCCCTGACGACCAGACAAGGCTCAAGGAGGCGGCCGCATGAACGCCTATGAGCCATTGACCGGGAACGGCAACCGAACCATCGATATGACGCATGGCAGCGGCGGGCGCGCGATGGCAAGCCTGATCCGCGACCTGTTTCACAAGCACCTTGGCAATCCTCATCTTGCCGCAGGAAACGATGGCGCGGTTCTCTCCCTGCCGCAGGGCCGCGTGGTGATGTCGACCGACGGCCATGTCATCTCACCGCTGTTTTTCCCGGGCGGCGATATCGGTTGCCTTGCAGTTCATGGCACGGTGAATGACGTTGCCATGATGGGCGCAAGGCCGCTTTACCTCACCGTCGGCTTCATCCTCGAGGAAGGCTTCCCTCTCATCGATCTTGAGAGGATCGTCGTCTCGATGGCGACAGCCGCCCGCGAAGCTGGCGTGCAGATCGCGACCGGCGATACCAAGGTTGTCGAAAAGGGCAAGGGTGACGGGGTCTTCATCACGACCACCGGTCTTGGCATTGTGCCCGATGGTATAAAACTGAGTGGCGATCAAGCACGGCCCGGCGACAAGATCATCATTTCAGGAACGATCGGCGATCATGGCGTTGCGATCCTGTCCAAACGGCAGAACGTGGAGTTCGAAACCGAGATCTGTTCGGACACAGCCGCGCTTCACGGCCTTGTCGCCACCATGCTCGCGTCGGTGCCGGACCTCAACGTCCTGCGAGATCCGACGCGCGGCGGACTGGGAGCGACGCTCAACGAAATCGCTCAGCAATCGCGAGTCGGGATGGTTCTTGACGAACGAACCATCCCGATCAGGCCCGATGTTGCCGCCGCATGCGAGCTGCTTGGGCTCGATCCGCTCTATGTTGCGAACGAGGGCAAGCTGATCGCCATCTGCCCTGCGGACAAAGCGGATCGACTTCTTGGCGTAATGCGCGCCCATCCCCTTGGCCTGGACGCAGCGATCATTGGAGACGTCACCGCAGACAAGCATGCCATGATCCAGATGCGCACGAAGTTCGGCGGCGCGAGAGTTGTGGATTGGCTGGCTGGCGAACAACTGCCGAGGATTTGTTGACACGATGCGTATCCTCCTGCTCAGTCACAGCTTCAATTCCTTGACGCAACGGCTTTATGTCGAGCTGGTTGAGCGTGGTCATGAGGTTTCTGTCGAGTTCGATATCAACGACACGGTGACAATCGAGGCGACCGAACTCTTCCAGCCTGACTTGATCATTGCGCCATTTCTGAAGCGCGCCATTCCGGACAGGGTTTGGCAGGAGAATATCTGTCTCATCGTGCACCCAGGTCCCCCTGGCGACCGTGGACCTGCATCGCTCGACTGGGCCATTCTGGATGGCAGACAGGACTGGGGCGTTACGGTCCTCCAGGCGACAGATGAACTGGATGGCGGGCCGGTCTGGGCGTACCGGCGCTTCCCTCTGCGCAACGCAACCAAGTCCAGTCTTTATCGCAATGAAGTTACCGAAGCAGCGGTTTCCGCAATTCGCGAGGTGGTGGATCGCTTTGAAAGGAACGAGAAACTGCCACCTCGACATGAGGAGCTAGACACCGTTCCAGCGCAATGGCGAGGTCCGGTTCGCCAGTTGGACCGGGAAATCAATTGGCAAACCGACAGCACTAAAACGGTTCTGCGGAAGATTGCCTCCGCCGATGGGACACCGGGCATACGCGATCGGATCTGTGGCCGCGATGTCTATCTTCACAATGCATCGAAGGCCGACCTTCCCGCTGGCCGTGCGGTTGCCGGCCAACCTATTGCCCGATCGGAAACATCTGTCGCGCTGGCGACACGCGACGGTGCAATCTGGATTGGCCATGTGCGCAGCGCTGGCGTTGCCGGGGCGATCAAGCTGCCGGCTGCAAGAGTGCTTGCCGACGTCCTGGATCATTTGCCGCTTGCTGCCGGACCAGCGGACATAAGCTTTGAGGAGGCCGATCGCGTCGGCTTCCTGCGGTTCCCATTCCTCAACGGGGCGATGGGTGTGGAAGCGTGCAGCAGGCTGAAGACAGCGTTCGACGCAGCACTCAATCGCCAGACCCGTGTCATTGTCCTCATGGGCGGTCCCGACTTCTGGTCGAACGGATTGGACCTCAATGAAATCGAGGCTGCAAACACCGCAGCCGATCAGTCCTGGCAGAATATCAATGCCATCGATGACCTTTCTGAATCGATCGTTCGCGCGACAGGCCGCCTTGTGATCGCCGCGCTGTGCGGGAATGCGGGTGCTGGCGGCGTATTCCTTGCGCGGGCTGCCGACGAGGTCTGGGCGCGCCGCGGCGTCATTCTCAATCCTCACTACAAGGACATGGGCAATCTGTATGGATCGGAGCTGTGGACCTACCTGCTGCCAAAATTCGCCGGAGAAGCCTCAGTTCAGAGTATCATGCAATCCCGACTTCCAATGGGTGTTACAGAAGCCAACCGGCTCGGGCTCGTGAACCGGATTATCGAATCCACAAGATCTGATTTTGACGCAGAGGTTGCACTGAAAGCACGGCAACTGGCGATGGACCCACACTTCGAGGAGCGTCTCACCGCAAAGGCGCGCCAGCGCGAGACCGACGAAGCAACCAAGCCACTGCGCACCTATCGCGAAGAAGAGCTTTCGCGAATGCGCCGCAACTTTTTCGGTTTCGACCCTAGCTATCACATCGCGCGATACAATTTCGTTCACAAGGTGCCAAAGTCGCGAACACCTCTAACGATCGCCCATCACAGGGACAAGCGCAGATCTGCCGCAGCGAACACCAAGGAGGCCGCAGAATGAGCGAGCTGCCAACCATCCTCGTTGTGGATGACGAGGTTCGATCGCTGGAGTCGCTTGAGCGCATTCTCGGAGAGACCTTCGAGGTCCACACGGCGAGCAGCGTTGCACGGGCAAGCGAAATTCTTGAGCATGAATGTGTGCAGGTTGTCCTGTGTGACCAGCGCATGCCCGATCAAGCCGGAGTTGATTTCCTTAAAACAGTCCGCAGCCGCTGGCCCGAAATTATTCGCATGATTGTTTCAGGATATACCGACGCGCACGACATAATCGACGGAATAAACGAAGCCGGCATCTACCAGTACATTACCAAACCTTGGCATCCAGATTCGCTGCTCATGACGTTGAAGAATGCCTGCAGGTTGTATGAGCTTCAGCGTGAAAATGAACTGCTCGCAATCGAGCTGAAGATGGCGCCTGCCGCAGCCACCAAGAAAGTGGGCGACCGGCGCGAAGCTCTCAAGCGATCATACGATATTGACGATGGTATCGTGCGCACTCACGATAGTCCGATGAGCGTAGCCTGCGAAATGCTGCACCAGGTTGCGCCCTACGATATTCCAATCGTGCTGACTGGCGCATCGGGCACCGGCAAGGAGCTTGCTGCGCGCGCGTTGCACTATCGCAGCCTGAGATGGAACAAGCCGTTCGTGGTGGAGAACTGCGGCGCCCTACCCGATCAGCTTCTCGAAAGCGAACTGTTCGGCCATAAGCGCGGGGCGTTCACCGGCGCTATCGAGGACCATATGGGTCTGTTCGAAAGGGCCAACGGGGGAACCGTGTTTCTCGACGAGATTGGAGAAATATCACCCGCCTTCCAGGTCAAGCTTCTGCGCGTCCTTCAAGAGGGTGAGATTCGACCGGTCGGCAGTGGAAAGCCCCGCAAGGTTGACGTGCGTGTCATTGCGGCAACCAACCGCGTTCTGGAAGAGGAAGTACGCGGGGGTCGCTTTCGCGCCGACCTCTACTATCGCCTGGCTGGCATCATCATCGAATTGCCGCCGCTGAAAGATCGAACCTGCGATATGCCTGTTCTGGCCCGCACACTCGTCGAGAGAGCGAGCGCAAAACTAGGGAAACCCGTCATCGGCATAACGGATGAGGCCATCGAATGTCTTCAGCGCTACGCGTGGCCCGGGAACATCCGCGAGCTGCAAAATGAAATCCTGCACATGCTCATTGTGGCACAACCCAACCGGGAGCTTGGGGCTGATCTCGTATCCCGCCACATCTTGATGGCCGCATCGTTCGAAGATGAGAGAGGCGATGATGACGTCGTCGGTCTCGACGGCTCGCTCAGAGACCGCATTGCAGCGCTTGAACAGCGCATCATTCGCGAAACGCTGATCAGGCACCGTTGGAATAAATCGAAGGCTGCAAAAGAACTTGGCTTGTCAAGGGTTGGGCTCCGGGGCAAGCTGGAGCGCTACGGCCTTGAAAACGTGCGCGCGCTCCCAACGCGAAGGTCATCGGGCTCGGCAAGCTGACAGCGCATCCACCTGAGGTTTCCTCGAATGCTGCACGATGCTCCTAATAATCGGATGGAGACGAAACGCAGACCCCTGGCTGCGTTAACCGAAGCGCCTGCGAATACCGAAGACGCCTGGATTGACGTCATCCAGAAGATGGATGAGGTCTATGGTGATCTGGTCCAGTCCCAGACGCAACTCGAATCCAAGAATGCGATGCTCGAGGAAGCTCAGGCTTTCATCGACTCAGTGCTTTCGGCAATGACCGATGTTCTCATCGTCTGCGACATCGAAGGCAACATCCAGCGTGTTAACAATGCACTGGAGACGGTCACCGGACTTGGGCACGATCAACTTATCGGCCGCCAGCTTGCCGATCTGTTTGAGTCAACGACGTTCGACCCGGTCGAGAAATTTCGCGGTAAGATCAGATCCAGGCAGCACCTGGCGGATTGCGAGGTCACGCTGAAGACAGCGTCGGGAAGCGGTGCGCCACTTGCAATGAATTGCACGCCGCGGCACGACCACAAAGGCCGGCTGGTCGGCATCGTGCTCGTTGGCCGTCCGGTTGGCGAGTTGCGTCGTGCCTATCGGGAGCTCGACGAGGCACACCAGCGCCTGACCCAGACGCAACAGCAGTTGGTCGTTTCGGAGAAGATGGCCGCACTCGGTCGCCTTGTCGCTGGGGTGGCTCATGAACTCAACAATCCAATCAGCTTCGTATTCGCCAACATGCACGCGCTCAAAAGATATGGTGCGGCCATCAAGGGATACCTCACCGCATGTGACACGCACATGCGCATACCCGAACTGGAAGATCTACGCCGCAAGCTGCGTATCGACCATGTGCTGCGCGACATCACGCCGTTGGTCGAAGGAACACTGGAAGGCGCAGAACGCGTAAGCGACATCGTTCAGGATCTGCGCCGCTTTTCAAGCAACCAGGAAGAGCCGGTCGAGCAGTTCGACGTGGCGCGCCTTGTGCGCACGGCAGCCGATTGGGTCATCAAGGCAGAGAGAATCAAGCCCGCCATCGAGTTCGATATTCCAGAAGTCCTCGAGATCAGGGGGCGACGTGGTGCAATCCACCAGATCGTGGTCAACCTCACACAGAATGCAGTCGACGTACTAGCGGGAAAAACGGAACCCAAGATCACAATATCCATTGAAGTCAAGCAGGGCATGCTGGTGATTTCCGTGAGCGACAACGGCACCGGCATCCATGCCGATCATTTCGACAAGATATTTGAGCCGTTCTTCACGACCAAACCGATCGGGCAAGGGACTGGGCTAGGTCTTTATGTCAGTTATGGCCTTGCATTGAAACACGGAGGCAATCTCACGGCAGCCAACAACGACCAAGGTGGAGCAACATTCACGCTTTCGGTACCTGTCGATGAACGCACATGACAGCAACATGACAAGCAGCCTCAAGCGCCGGTCTTTGAAGCTGGTCTGGATGCAGTCCGGCGGATGCGGAGGCTGCACGCTCTCCCTCCTTGGCGCCGAGGGCCCCGACCTCATCACAAGCCTCATGGCTGCCGATATAGATGTCTTGTGGCATCCGTCGCTGAGCGAACACTCGGGCCGCGAAGCAATCGCGCTTCTGGAGCGCATCCGTTCGGGTGAAGAACCCGTTGACATCGTCTGTCTTGAGGGATCGGTGATGCGGGGACCGAACGGCAGCGGACGTTTCCATATGATGTCAGGCTCCAGCGAACCGGTCATGACTTGGATCGAGGCTATTGCGCGTCAGGCCCGCTATGTGATTGCCGTCGGCAGTTGCGCTGCGTATGGCGGCATTACCGCAGCAGGAGACAATCATGTCGAGGCTTGCGGCCTGTCCTACGATGGTAAGCAGCCTGGCGGCCTTCTTGGTGACAACTTCAGGTCAAAGGCCGGGTTGCCGGTGATCAACATTGCCGGGTGTCCGATTCATCCCGCCTGGCTGATCGAGGTGCTCTATCTGATTGGGGCGGGGCGCTTCACGCAAGCCGACCTCGATGAATGGGAGCGTCCACTCGCCTACACGATGCATCTGGTCCATCACGGCTGCGCGCGCAACGAGTTCTATGAATTCAAAGCCAGCGCCGAAAAGCTCTGTGACCGCGGGTGCATGATGGAGAATCTCGGCTGCAAGGGAACCCAGGCCCGCGCCGACTGCAACATTCGCGCCTGGAACGGCTCCGGGTCCTGCATTGACGGCGGCTATCCGTGCATCAACTGCACCGCCCCGGGGTTCGAGGAGCCGGGCCATGCCTTTACAATGACGCCGAAGATTTCCGGCATCCCCATTGGCTTGCCGACCGACATGCCGAAAGCTTGGTTCGTGGCCCTCGCGGCCCTGTCGAAGGCAGCAACACCGCCACGCCTTCGTGAGAATGCCACTGCAGAGCAACTGAAAGCACCTCCATCAAACCGTCCGAAGAAGCGGCCATGACACGCATCATTGTTGGGCCATTCAATCGCGTCGAAGGAGACCTGGAGGTCAAACTCGACATCTCGGGAGACGTCGTCCAACAGGCTCACGTCGTCTCGACACTCTACCGCGGATTTGAACGCATCCTGAAAGGGAAGGCGCCGGCGGATGCCCTGGTCTATGCGCCGCGCATTTGCGGCATCTGCTCGGTGTCCCAGTCGGTGGCCGCCGCCAAGGCGCTTGCTGCAGCAGGACAACTGGCGCCACCGCCGAATGGTGTACTGGCGATCAACACCATGCATGCGACCGAGAACGTTGCCGACCACCTGACTCACTTCTATCTCTTCTTCATGCCCGACTTCGCACGTTCGGTTTACGCGGACGAGCCATGGTACGAAGCCGTCGCCGAACGTTTCACGGCGATCACGGGCACATCCATCGGAAAAGCACTGCCAGTCCGCGCTCAGCTCATGCACATCATGGGTATCCTGGCCGGCAAATGGCCACACACTCTGTCGATACAGCCAGGCGGCACGACGCGATCCATTTCGCCACACGAGATTGCGCGGATGTCCGCCATTCTCACCGGTTTTCGCAGGTTTCTGGAGAGGCAGCTGTTCGGGGATTGTCTGGAACGGGTCGTGTCGATTTCAAGCGGTGAAGAACTGACGGCATGGGCCGACGAGCGGTCGTCCTTTACATCCGATTTTCGTATTTTCCTGCATGTGTCGCAGGCCCTCGATCTGAAGAGTCTCGGCAGAGCATGCGACCGCTTCATGAGTTACGGCGCGTATTCGGAAGACGGCACACATCTGTTTTCGCCAGGGCTGTGGGACAACGGTATTGTCGCGCCTCTCGATATTGCCCACGTGACCGAGGACATGTCGCACGCATGGTACGATCCAGTGTCCATTGCCGAGCATCCCTTCGAGGGAACCACAAACGCAGACGTGTCGCGTTCTGAAGCCTATTCCTGGTGCAAGGCGCCCCGGCTTGCCGGAAAGGTGGTCGAAGTGGGCGCAATCGCGCGCCAGGCCATTGCTGGCCATCCCCTGATCCGGGACCTCGTTGCCAGCGGTGGCGGTAACGTCCATTCGCGTGTCGTTGCGCGACTTCTTGAGATCGCCCTGGTAACGATTGCCATGGAAGGATGGGTCCGGCGTATTGACCCTGGTGACGTATTTTGCACACACGCCATTCTTCCGGACGCCAGCGAGGGGATCGGCCTGACTGAAGCGGCTCGTGGCTCACTTGGGCATTGGCTCCGGATTGCCAGAGGCCAGATCCACAACTATCAGATCGTCGCACCGACGACGTGGAACTTTTCGCCGCGCGATTCGTCGGGGACACCCGGCGCGCTGGAACAGGCACTCGTTGGGGCACCGCTGCGCGCCGGCGAAAGCGAACCTGTCTCCGTGCAGCATATCGTTCGCTCGTTCGATCCCTGCCTTGTCTGCACCGTACACTAGGTAAGCTCATGCCGGACCTGGTTCGCGATATCGTATCCTGCGCTATTCGCGTTCGCGGACTTGTTCAAGGCGTGGGCTTCAGACCAACCGTATGGCGGTTGGCGCACGAGGAAGACGTAAAAGGCTTCGTCCGCAACGACGGAGCCGGGGTCGCAATAGAAGCGACAGGATCACACGATGCAGTGGACCGCTTCTGTCGCCGTATCCGCGAGGAGGCACCAACCCTTGCGCGGATCGAGCGTATCGAGATAGCGCCACTGGCAGCACCCGTCCGCCGCCCTGAAACCTTCGTCATCATGTCGAGCCTCGAAGGACACGTGGCAACCGGCATTGTGCCTGATGCTGCATCCTGTCCGGCATGCATCAGCGAATGCTTTGATCCGAACAACCGCCGATATGGTTATCCCTTCACGAACTGCACCCATTGTGGACCCAGACTTTCCATCGTCGAGGCGATACCTTACGACCGCCATAAAACCACAATGGCGGACTTCATCATGTGTCCGGACTGCCGCCGAGAGTATGAAGATCCAGCCAACCGCAGATTCCACGCCCAACCCAATGCCTGCCCCTCATGCGGTCCACGCATCTGGTTTGAAGACGCCAACGGCAATTGTATTGCCGACAAACCACTCGACAAATGCGCTCAAATGATTGCTGCGGGCAAGGTCGTCGCAGTAAAAGGCATTGGTGGCTTTCATCTTGCTTGCGATGCCACGAACGAGCAAGCGGTGGTCGAACTCCGCCGGCGAAAGGCCCGCGACGACAAACCGCTCGCGCTGATGGTGTCCAGCGTCGACATGGCGCGTATGCTGGCAGAGGTTGACGAAGACGCGGTCAGCTTTCTCACCGGCTCTGAGGCGCCAATCGTGCTACTGGAACGGCATGTTAATGCACAGCTTGCAGACGCTGTCGCACCGGGCCACAGCCGTATCGGCATGATGTTGCCCTATACGCCGCTCCATCATCTACTTCTGGCTAGGCTTGCGCGTCCCCTTGTCATGACGTCCGGCAACCGCTCCAGCGAGCCGCAGTGCACGACAAACCGCGAAGCACGCGCGCACCTCGCAAGACTTGCTGACGGCTGGCTGATGCATGACCGGGAGATCGCCAACCGCCTCGACGATTCAGTGGTTCGCAATGACCGACACGGCCCGACCATCCTGCGCCGCGCGCGGGGTTTCGCTCCTGAACCAATTCAACTGGCAGCAGGCTTTGAGCGCACGCCCGCAATCCTCGCTTTCGGAGCCGAGCTGAAATCGACCTTCTGCTTCCTGAGGTCCGGCTCCGCGACGCTTTCGCAGCATCTCGGCGATCTCGAAGATCCCACAACATGCAATGACTTTCGCCGCACGCTTGATCTCTACCAGCGGATTTTCGAGTTCACACCTGAAGTGATTGCAGTCGACAAACACCCTGACTACGCCTCGAGCACCTGGGGAGCGGACCTTGCCCGAGAGCTTCGCATTCCACTCGTGGGCATTCAGCATCATCATGCCCATCTGGCGGCCGTCCTTGCAGAACACGGATACGAGCCTGACTGCAGCAACGTTCTTGGCATCATTCTCGACGGTACGGGTCTTGGTGATGACGGAACGATCTGGGGAGGCGAGTTTCTGCTGGGCGGCTATCGCTCATTCGAGCGCGTTGGACACTTTGAAGCGATCGGCCTGCCGGGAGGCAATGCTGCGATCCGAGAACCCTGGCGCAACACCTTCGCTCATCTGCGCAGCGCCGCTGGGATTAACGCAAACGATCTCGACCTCAAGCGTCCCGCACTGGATTGGCTGAAATCGAAACCTACCAAGATGGTCGAGCAAATGCTTGAGCGAGGGCTGAATACACCAAAGGCCTCGTCTGCGGGCCGACTGTTCGATGCCGTAGCGGGTGCGCTCGGTCTTTGTCGCGATCGGCAGACCTACGAAGGTCAAGCGGCCATGGAGCTGGAGGCACTGGCAACCACACTCATGGGCGAAGCTCAATCCTATCCCTTCAAAATTGGCGCAGGTCTTCCGGTGGTCGTGAGTTTTGCTCCTATGTGGAGCGCGCTTCTGCACGATCTGGAAGAAGGATCACCACGCGAGCTCATCGCGGCACGCTTTCATCGCACGCTCGTCAACGCAACCATTCAAGCCGTCATGGCTATTGGCCGCAGCCATCGTTTCGATGTTGCGGCCCTGTCGGGCGGCGTCTTTCAAAATCGTATCCTTCTCAACACGATCGGTGACGAACTGGAGCGATACGGCATTCGCGTGCTTCGGCACAGACGTATTCCCGCCAATGACGGCGGCCTTTCGCTCGGTCAAGCCGCTGTAACAGCCGCGGCCACCGAAATGGACACGAACTCTTTCTTTGGTGGAGCGCCCTGAAACAAAATCGGCAGTCCCGTCGCGGTTGAAACAGGCCCAGTCACGCTGCACGTGGCGATGCGCTCACGAAGCGTACTGTGCAGAGAAAACAGGAATGTATTGGCTACACTCCATAACTTGCGGGTTGGCTCGCTGAGATGGGTGTAATCCACCTTCGCTTCAGAAGAACCAGGGATTCCGTCTCGCGTGCTCTGTCTCGAAGGCCTTGATGTCGTCGCTCCACCTAAGCGTTGCGCCAATCGGGTCAAGGCCCTGCAAGAGTGCGTCCTTGCGTGCAGGCTCAATGTCGAAGCCGACAACTTCATCGGCCTCGTCGATGCGGATCGTCTGCTGCTCCAGATCGAGCGTGAAAATATTGCGTGGGGGCGCTTCGGCGCATTTTGCCAACATGGCAACTGTCTCGGGCGGCAAATTGATCGTCAAGATGCCGTTGTTGCGGCAGTTGTCATTGAAAATTCCAGCGAACGTCGTGCCGATGAGCGCGCGGATGCCGAGCTGGTAGAGCCCCCAAACAGCGTGCTCGCGGCTCGACCCGCAGCCGAAGTTTGCACCGGTAACGAGAAACCGGCAGCCCTCGTAGCCGGGCCGGTTCAGCACGAAATTGGGGTTGGGCTTGCCGTCGGTGAAGCGTAGTGTGTTGAACGCACCGACATCCAGGCCCTTGCGATCGACGCCTTTCAGGAACGTCTTTGGCATAATCACATCGGTGTCTATGTTGGGCGCGAGCAGCGGCGCTGCGGGGCCGGTCACGACGCGGAACGGCTCCATGCGTCACGCTCCTTTCTGGTACTTGCGGACATCAGTCAGGTGCCCCTCGATAGCGGCAGCGGCAACCATGGCCGGACTCATCAGGTGCGTTCTGGCTCCTGCGCCCTGGCGCCCCTCGAAGTTACGGTTGGTGGAGGACGCGCAGCGGTCGCCCGGTTTCAGGATATCGTCATTCATGGCAAGGCACATCGAGCAGCCCGATTGTCGCCATTCGAAGCCGGCATCGATGAATGACTGCGCGATGCCCTCGGCCTCTGCTTGAGCGCGAACCTGCGTCGATCCGGGAACCACGATGGCGCGCACGCCTTCAGCAACCTTGTACCCCTTGATGATCTTCGCTGCGTCCCTCAGATCCTCGATCCTGGCGTTCGTGCACGAGCCGATGAATGCGTGGCTGATCGGTATATGCACAAGTGGCGTTCCCGGCGTCAGTCCCATGTAATCGAGCGCGTGGCTGTCTGCATTGCGCCGGATCGCGTCGGTCTGGTGCGAAGGATCGGGCACGAGATCGGAAATCGTGGCGGCCTGATCCGGGCTCGTTCCCCACGTGACCATCGGCGCAACCTCGGAAGCATCGATACATACCTCGCGGCCGAACAATGCATCGGGATCCGATCTCAGCGATCTCCAAGACGTAACGGCATCTTGCCACAGCGCGCCGCGCGGCGCCTTCGGCCGATCCTCGATGTAATCGAATACCTTTTGGTCCGGCGCCATGACGGCGCCACGAGCTCCGGCCTCGACTATCATGTTACAAACCGTCATTCGCGCCTCCACGCTCATGGCGTAGAGAGCATCTCCGGCAAACTCCACCGCATAGCCGGTCGCGCCATCCGCACCGATGCGGCGGATGACCTCCATGACAATGTCTTTGGACGTGATCCCGACGCTGGGTCTGCCCGAAACCATCACGCGCATTGGTTTGAGGCGCCGGTATATCAGCGTCTGGGTCGCCAGGTAGTGCTCAATGTCAGAAGTGCCGATCCCAAAAGCGACAGCGCCCAGGGCTCCGTAGGACGTCGTGTGACTGTCCCCTGCAGCGACCACCATTCCGGGAAGCACGAGCCCTTGTTCCGGCACGACGACATGCTCGATGCCTTGCCGCTTGTCGAGGATATCGAACAGCTCGATGCCGAAATCACGTGCATTCTCGGCAAAGTACTCGACCTGACGCTGGCCGCCGGCATCGGGCATGCGGTCGGTGCGCTTGGCGGCCGTGGAGTTCACATGGTCGACGACCATCAGCGCGGCCTCAGGCTTCCACACTTTTCGGCCGGCCTCCCGCAGACCGGTAAAGGCCTGCGGGCTGGTGTATTCGTTGAGCACGGTGCGATCGACGTAAAGCAAGGTGAGGCCCTCGTCATCGAGCGTCCGCACGGTGTGCGCATCAATGATCTTATCATAGAGAGTCCTGGCCGCTGCCATCCCTGCCTCGCTTGCCCGGTTGAGGGTGACTTAAACGTTTGATCCGTGAATCGCGTCGATGACCGCCGCGGTCACTTCGGCGGTGCACGCTTTGCCGCCGAGATCCGGCGTGTGGTAGCGCTCGTCCGCAGTAACGTGCTCAATCGCGCTCATCAAGCGCTTCGCCGCTTCCGTCTCACCCAGATGCTCCAGCATCATGACGGCGGACCAGAACGTCCCGACCGGATTGGCGACGCCCTTGCCCGTGATGTCAAAAGCCGAACCGTGAATCGGCTCGAACATCGAGGGGAAGTCGCGCTCGGGATTGAGATTGGCTGTCGGCGCGATACCTAGCGAACCGGCAAGTGCGGCAGCGAGATCCGAGAGGATGTCCGCATGCAGGTTGGTCGCAACAATTGTATCAAGCGATTGCGGCTTCATCACCATGCGCACAGTCATCGCGTCGACCAGCATCTTGTCCCAGATGACGTCGGGAAATTCCTTCGCAACCTGCTGCGCGATATCGTCCCACATGACCATCGCATGGCGCTGTGCGTTGGACTTTGTAACGATGGTCAGCAGCTTGCGAGGTCGCGACTGCGCGAGCTTGAAGGCGAAGCGGAAGATGCGCTCCACACCAGCGCGCGTGAACATGGCAACATCTGTCGCGGCTTCGAGATGCGTGCCCTGGTGAACTCGTCCACCGACCCCCGCGTATTCACCCTCGGAGTTCTCGCGGATGATGACCCAGTCGAGTTCTTTGTCCGTCACGTCGCGCAGTGGTGACCTAATGCCGGGCAGGATTCGCGTGGGTCGCACATTGGCGTACTGGTCGAATGGCTGGCAGATGTTGAGGCGAAGCCCCCACAGCGTGATGTGGTCAGGGATCTCAGGATGCCCTGCGGAGCCGAACAAGATCGCGTCGTGATTGCGAATTTGCTCGCGGCCGTTCTCCGGCATCATGCGCCCGTGCTTCTTGTAATATTCGCCACCCCAATCGAAGTGATCCACCTCGAAGCTGAAGTTGCCGTCGCGCTTGGCCAGAGCGTTGAGCACCTCAACGCCCGCCGAGACGACTTCCATGCCGATGCCATCGCCGGGGATAGCGGCGATCTTATGGGTGCGCATTGTTGCGTTTCTCCGGTGTCGATGTTGGACTCAGAAGAACATTCCGAGCGGAAGCCTGAAAGGTGAAGCGTATCTAGAACGATCAATTCAAATCTTGCGCGACATCGACGAAAATGCTCTTGGTGCTCACGCAAAATTGCTGCAGCGTTGCGCGAGCGAAGATTTCTGTTACGAGCGGCAGCTTTCTGACCCGCTGTGGCCGGCTGTGGCCTTGTATATGGAAACTTCTGACCCGTTTCAGCCTTGAGCACTTGCTGTATCGGCGGAAGCGATAGCAGCCTTATTAGCCCGGATGGTCGTTTACGCCACCTAGCTCCCTACAGTCCCCCGTACTGCCCACACCCGACCCGAAAGAATGAACGGTTCGTCCTCTCTTCCGTGCGTGAGCTTTTCGCGCAGACGACCCTTGAGTGCGCTCTGCGTTGAGGCGTCCAACTTGCTAACGTATGACCCTGACGGACCGGGTCCGGTAAGAAACGGCAACCAGTAGTCCTCGAACGAGGAAAACTCCATTTGGATGACGAGGCCGGCTTCTTCGATGTTCACCAAACCTTCGTCAGACCATAAGGCGCCCAGTTCGCCTTGACGACACAGCGGCATGTTTCCTTCGTGCTTCGCAACAGCCGACACATCCATAGCGGCCGCTTCGTCCCACAGGTGGCGCAACATCTCCATGCCATCGCCGTAGTCCCAGACTGCGGCAGCAACTGTACCGCCGGCCCGTGTAACTCGCCGCATCTCGCTCACGGCGCTTTTCGCGTCAGGTATGAAGTTCATCACTAACAATGAAATGCTTTTGTCGAATGCGTTGGTCGAGAACTGAAGCGCTTGAGCATCCCCTAGACAAAATGATGCCCTGTCATCCGCGATGTTCTGACGTGCAAGCTTTATGAAATCAGCGGATCCGTCGAGCCCCGCCACCGTCACCTTTGATCCTACATCAAGCAATGCTCGCGTGAGAGATCCAGTTCCGCACCCGACGTCAAGGACGTAATCGCCATCCAAGACGCCAGCAAAGTCCACAAGCTTCGGGGCCATCAATCGGCTCCAGCATCCCATCAGGTAATCGTAACTGTCACCTCCCCACATCGACTGTTGTGGCATCGCACGCCTCCACAGTAGAGAGCGAAAGAGGGCATCGCTGGACCGCTTGATTGGTAAGGATGCCGACACGCCTTTGTCGCCTTGGCCGAGATCCGATATCGGCAATAAACGCTACCTTTGTGCTCTCCAGCATCGCACAGCGGCACAACTCACGCAATTTGGTCGCGGACCGACGTCGCCCGAGGATTGGCTGCTCGGGTAGAAACTTGCTTTTCAGCCGGGTCGCGAACTTTCTGCCTGACTGGCAGCGCGCGACAGGAGAGCGGCCGCTGGATCTAGCGTGTCTCGGCGGAGACTATACTGCCGGCAGGTGCGCGAACGCGATTTAATCGTGCTGCAGAGGGCTGACGGCGGCATGGCGGAGAGGGAGGGATTCGAACCCTCGATACCCTTGCGAGTATGCCGCATTTCGAGTGCGGTGCTTTCAACCACTCAGCCACCTCTCCAGAGCAGCGTCAGCGCTGAGGAAGGCAGGCTTGTAGCCCGAGATTTTCCGGCAATCAAGGGCTGTCGGACGCCTTTCCAGCCCCTGCTGGACCGCGTTCATGTTTGACGGAAACATGAATGCGATCCAGCACCTTGTTTCGGGCATGTTTTTCACGCTGAACCGCTGCACACTTCAGCAAAACACGCTCTAGCGTCTGCTGATGCTCCGTAACGGAAGGAGACACGCCTTGGCCATCCTCGGGCTCGAAACAGCCCAAGGACAGCCCGAGGAACGACCTCAGCCCTGACGCAAATAACCGGCAAAATTCCCGCAAATGCGGAAACGCCGTTCTTGCAGGGTCTCGGCGCGGTGCGTGTGCAGCGAAACTGAGGCAGAAGCTCAACACACCGGCAAAAGTTCAAGCCGCCGACATTGCTCGTCCGCAAGTGAATGTGTTAAGCCCCAGAACGATGGCTCGAGGTTGTTTAATGCGCGCTGGTCTCATTTCCTGTGGCCTCTTCTCCGCGGTCCTGCTGCATCCTGCAGCGGCCTTTGCGGGTCCTGCGCTGCTGTTCGAGGCCGCATCCGGCAAGGTGCTTTACTCCGAGGATGTCGACAACCTCTGGCATCCTGCCTCGCTCACAAAGATCATGACGGCCTACCTCACGTTCGAGGCGCTTCGCGACGGCAAACTCAAGCCCGACGACAAGGTTTCCTGCTCGCAAGCCGCAATGAACGAGCCGCCGAGCAAGATCGGGCTTCCGCTCGGCGCGGAAATCTCGGTCGAGCTTGCGCTCAAGGCGCTGATCGTCAAATCGGCGAATGACGTTGCGGTGATGCTTGCCGAAGCGGTAGGTGGGAGCGTCGATGGTTTCGTCGAGCGCATGAACACGACGGCGCGGCGCCTGGGCATGACACGCACCCACTTTGTCAATCCCAATGGGCTGCCTGCCGACGAGCAAGTAACGACGGCGCGCGATCTCGCCCGGCTGTCACGCGCGGTGCTGCGAGATTTCCCGCAGTACGCCGACCTTTGGGCAATGCCTGATTTCCATATCGGCAAGCGGCGACTGGCTTCGCACAACGCGCTGCTGCGCTCGTTCGAGGGGGCGGATGGACTGAAGACCGGTTTCATCTGCGATAGCGGGTTCAATGTCGTCGCCAGCGCGACGCGCGATGGAACTCGTCTGATGGCCGTCGTGCTCGGTGAACCCTCGAGCAATGATCGCACTGTTCGCGCAGCAAGCCTCCTGGAACACGGATTCCAACACTACGGCTGGAAGACGTTCTTCAATCCGAGCGACATCGACAACTTGCCGATGGACAAGGACGCCAAGTCTGTTGTCAGCATCCGTGATAGCGTCATGTCCTGGGGATGCGGCCACCGTCCGAAGACCAGCGCGGCTGTCAAGGCCCGTAAGTTGAAGGCGCGCGCCGAGCGGGCAAAGTTGCGCAAGCAGAAAAGTGCCGCTGCGGTTTCATCCGAGACGAAAGCTCCGAAGACCGGATCGGCACAGTAAAGCACCTTGAGCAGGCCTGGTTTTGAGTGAACCACGTCTGGCCGTTGTGGCCTGCTCTATTTCCTTGCTTGAGAGCCTCAATCACGGCTTCGATGCAAGTACGGCTGCGCACCACTCACTCATACGATCAGCTCAAGCGCCCTGCCACGGTACGGACAACCGCCCTGGAAAGGTAGCGGACTCGCTTCGCCGGCTTCGGGCGCAATTTCCTCATCCAGGTCGGGCTCATCCTTACGCGCCGCCGGACCGCCCGGCGCCTCCGGGCCACTTCGTTCGATCCCGGGGACAGGTGGCGGCATTGGCACATCATTATCCGCGCCCCAGGCCGCTGCTGCCATCCAGAGCAACGATAAAAGGAGACTGGCCGCCGCCATTGCGCCGATGCGCAGCGACTTGACGTGCATGTGCGCAACTGCGGAACAAACACCATAACGTTGTTGCATGTCTGATCCTCACTTCGCTGACGGCTCCTTCGCATATGTTTAAAGGATAGCACCGTGCCGCGCTGGCCGACAGCCGCGCATTGTCAGTTGTTCTGGAAACGGCCGCCCGAGGCGCGCGGCGTTTCATCTTGAGGCGTCTGCCGGTGGCGTCAAACTTGCTTCTGGCAGGAGTGATCAACTCCACCTAGAGGCAATTATGATGGTATGCGGATGGCATACGGACGAGGATGCGACCCCGACCCCGCGCGAGGTTGAATTCATGGCGCAGACCCTGGAGGGGTGCCACGGACAATACGCGGCGGATGTCGCGGAGTTCTTCTCCAGCCTGCATACCGACCGTGGCGATGCCGGACGCAGTTGGGCCTGGGCCGGCGTCGCGGCGCTGGTGAGGCAGCGCGAACGACAGCGGATCGGCACCGGTTAGAATATGTTGAGCTGAAGTGCGCAACGGTTCAGCGTGAAAAACATGCTAAAAACAAAGCCCTATATCGCATTCATGCTTCCATCAAGCATGAACGCGATCTAAAGGGGGACACGTGCGGACCGATATCGGCCCAGCGCCGGCTCACATCGGCGAGCCGACGACCAGGGTCCAGAAGCTCTTGAATTCGGTCTTGGGCTCGTAGACGAGGGCGAGACCCATGTTCTGGGCGTCCGACAGGAGAAGGTTCTTGTTGTGGCCAGGGCTGTGCTTCCAACCCTTCATGACCTCCTCGAAGCTCACCTGCCCGGTGCCGACATTCTCCGCAGCCAGACGCGGCTTGTATCCAGCGCGCTTGACGCGGTCCCACGGGTTGGAGCCGTCGGAGCCATAATGCGAGATGCGATCCCACTTGGCGAGGTCGCGCGAGTGGGATTTAGCGGCGGCGGTCAGCTCGGCATTGATGGTCAGCGGTTTCAGGCCGTTGTCGCGACGATACTGGTTGATGATGTCGCGTGCCTTTTCGACGTTTAGCCGGGTGTGGCTGTAGTCGCGATCGGACAGAGCTCCGGACGGCGCCTTCTCGAAGGTGCCCGAGGGCGCTTTGTCATCGAGGCGCGCCGTTTTCACACTTGCGGCGTTGCCGGAAACGCCGGGATCTCCGCCAAGCGAGCTTGAGCCCGAGATGGAAGCCGTCGATGAGGGATTGCCGGCAAAGCCGGACGTTATGGCGCTCGTGTTGAGAGCGCAGCCCGCCAGAGACACGCAGGCGAAGCCGAGAAGTGCGATGCGATACATTTGGTTTACTCCCGCAGGAACACGCGCGGTTATTTGCTTCAACATCGCTCCAACCCATTAACTTGCCGTTAATGCTAACGTGGCGTTGCGGGGAAAAACTGTTGTTCCCCAGCGCCCCTCGCAAAGGTGTCACGCAAGCCCGCTGCGACCCGGCAGCCGGACCGAGGCCTTCGATTCCACCGGACCCAACCCTTGCGGCAGCCCGCGCAGGTCTTCCAGATCACAGATGCTCAAACTGTTCCCTCAGCCGATGAAACGGATTTCGCCTCAACAAGGTGTCGCCAATTTGACGATCAGACGGCGAAACATCGGCCTCAGACCCCGCAAAGGACTGTGGAACCGGAGAAAAGCCGTGAGTTGCCCCTGCATGCCACTTCCATCGCAGTCGGCGATCTTTCAGACTGCCTCAGCTTTTCCCGGTGATTCGCGCGTCCGGACCCTGTCAGACTTCGGCCCACCGCCCGCCATCACGGCGGCCGTCCGCGGTGCAGCATGCCCGCGTCGGGGAGATCTCACGCCATGTCAGCCTTGATCAGCGACGTGACCCGCTCGCCTACCATGCAACGAGCCGCGCCGGCCCCCTGTACGGTGTTGCTGGATCTGGTTTTGGTGCGCCTTGCCGCACAGGGTGGTGCGACACGAGCCGAAACGATCCGCGATTTGTCGTTCTTCGTCCAACACCGGCTATCGCCAGGAGAATGGCGTCAATCGGCGGAAGCCGCGCTAGGCGAACTCGTTCAGCAAGGGCTCGCAGATGAAAAACGAGGCCGTTTCACAGCCACGGAGCGAGGGCAGACACGCGCTTGCGCCTATCTTGTGCTCCGCAAAGCCTTATCGCTCGGGCCGTGGCCCGAGGTGCGCGATACGCAGTTGATCGCACGCGCACTCGGCCTGGAGGGCGAAAGCACGCCGAAACTGAAAGCGCTCGGCACACCCGAGGGATTACGGGCCCTGGTCGTGCAACAGGCGTTCGGACTGCCGCGCCGGCTCAGGACCACGCCCGCACGGCTCAGGGGCGAGCTGGCGCTGCTGGCGCTCGAGCGGGCGTTCGGCAACAAGATCAAGAGCGGGCTGGGCACCGGCACGGGTTTGTCCGCGAAGGCTGGGCGAGCGCTCGCCGCGCAGCTCTCACGCCGGCCGCGGGAATTCGGCTCGGACAGCCGACTGATCGCAGCGCTGGCAGCAGAGCAGGTGGACGCCGCACAACCTACGCTCGACGTGCTGCGCGCGGCGATCATGAAACGGTTCGTCTCCGAGATTCTGGATGGCGGCCCGACTGCGCAAAAGCCTGAGTTGCGTGCGCAATCAGCGAATGCGGCACGCCCGGCCGTCCGGGCAGGCGTCAAGCCGCCGCCAGCGGCCAATGACGCAGCCCCGGCCGATGGCCCGCCGCCGACGGTGCGGCCCGATCTCGATGAATTTGCGGCAGGGGTGCAACGCCTCGCCGCTCCTGTGGCCGAGGGCTGGCCAGGAAACCGTAAGGCGTTTATTTCTCAAGTATGGCCGTCGATTCGCGATGGGCGGCCCGACTGGGGGCTGAGCGACATCGAGTTCAAGTGCATGCTGGTGGAGGCGCATCGCGCCGGCCGGCTGGCGCTGGCCACGGCTGACCTGAAAAACAAAAATAACATCAAAGACATTCAGGACTCGGCCATCAGTTATATGAATACCGTTTGGCATTTCGTGCGCGTCGAAGACTAACAACAGACGGGCGGGGCGCGGCGCGTTCCGGCCAAGGATTTGTGTTTGAAAAACAACATGTCGACCATCTTCCTCCTGGTCGCGGGGGCGGTGGCGCGGTGAAAGGGGCGGCGGCCAGTCGTCCACCCCTGCGCAGAAGTGGCGACCGAGCGTTTCGGAGACTGAACACGTGATGCATCAGGAAGCTCTCAAGGCTGCTGTCGCCCCCGACAAGCTGTCGAAGGCCTTCGAGCACTCCATCACCTGGGAAGACGATATCTGGCGCGCCGATCCGGTCGACGTCGAAGCGGTGCACAAGAAGGCGCGCGCCAAGTTCTTCGACCTCCTCAATGCCATTACCGATACGAGCACGGGCCGTCGCGGCTCCTCGGCGGATGCACACGCCCGCATCCTGCTGTTCCACGGCCAGTCCGGCGCGGGCAAGACGCACCTGATCCGCGCTTTGCGTACCGGAGCGCATCGGATGGGCAAGGCTTATCTCGGCTACGCGCAGATGTCGCCGGATATCGCCAATTATGCCGACTACTATCTGCGCCGCCTGATCGCCTCGCTCGAGCGGCCCTACGATCCCGACAACGGCGGTGAAAGCGCGCTGGCGCGGCTGACGGCCAAATTGATCGAGGGCGCAAGCGAGATTGCACGGGAGGATATCGACAAGCTGCGAGAGGCAACCCTCGACGATCGGTCGCTGGCACTGCTCGTGCATGAGCTTGCAGATGCGATCGTGGCAGCTCCGCGGTTCGCCGACGAGAATATCGACATCAACATCATCCGTGGCTTGCTCTACCTGGAACGCAGCGACCCCAGGATCGAGCAGCGCGTGCGTCAGTATCTCCAATGCCGGCCATTGAACGAGCTGTCACTGCAATCGGTGGCGGCGCTCGATCCCAACGTCGGAGATGGCCGAGCGTTCGACATCATCGAAGGACTCGGCCGCCTCATGTGGGCAGTCGATGGCGCCGCGCTCGTGTTCTCGATCGATCAGGTGGAAGATCTTCGCTTCTTCGACGATGCGGAGGAGCGGTTCCAGAAGGCGGTGCGCGACCTCATTCAGATTGCCAACCGCGTGCCGACGGCGATCATCGTCATTTCCTGCCTCGACGACTTCTACGCGCAAGTGCGTGAGCCGCTCGCGCAATCCTACCGCGACCGCATCGAGAAATCCGGTCCCGTCGCGCTTTATGAGAGCCGCACGGCGGATGAAGCACGTCAGATCATCGCTCGCAGGCTCGCCCACGAGGCCGAACAGAGCACCGACGCCTACTCGGACCCCTCCGCCTATTTCGGGCCTGAGTTCTTCGAGGAGTTCAGCGGTCTTTCCACGCGTCGACTTCTGGAGCATGCACAGAACCGATTGCGCGCACAGACTGCACCCGGCGAGGACGACGACGCGGAAGAGGACGCAGGGGGGGCTCTGGCCGAGCGCCCGGCATTCGTCTCAACGCTCGCTGCCGCGCTCGGCTTCGGCAAGCCGGAACCGAAGAAGCCCGCGCCGATCCCGCTGATCGAGGTCGACTATCGCGAGATGTGGGAGCGGTTCCACAACTCTTCAGAGGCAGAGATCCCGTCGGACGACAACGAGCTTATGGATGTCCTGGGAGCAGCGCTCAACATCGCGGCGACCGAATGGGACGGCATGGTGGACATCACCACCAAGCGACTGGAAATCGCCGACGACCTTCCGACGATGGATATCGCGATCCGGCAGCGTAACGGTCTGGACGCAGAAGCGCGCGTCTTCCTTTGCAACCGCAAGATCCCCGGAGGCGTCTTCAAGCGTCAGCTCGATACCGCGCTCGCCTCGATGGGCGGCAAGACCTGTTTCATTCTGCGCGCCTCCGACTATCCGCTGAACGCCAAGAGCCAGGCAGCACAATCGCTTCGTAAGTTCCGCGAGGGCGGCGGACGGGCACTACTGGTGCCTATGGCGGAGTGGGAACGGATGATGACGGTGCGCGAGTTCTATGCGCATCACAAGAACGATCCGGGCTTTTCGGGCTGGTTCCGGGACGCAAAGCTTCTTTCGAATATCATCGTCATCATCCAGCTGCTGCGGCTGGATCTGCTCGGCCGGATGCTGCCGCCGCGCGTCATCAACGGCGGCGCGGATGCACGTCCCCAGGCGACGCCTCCACAGAACGTCCAGAGCACCTCTGCCTCCGCGATAGCGCCTGGAGCGGATGCGTGGGCCATGCCGGATGCGGCAACAACCGGTTATGCCTCGGCGTTCGATGGCGGCGGCTCGCTCGATGCCAATGTCAGCGATTTCTATTCGAGCATGTGGTCGCAAGCCAGCGCTGCCGCGCCGGGCGGCCACGAGGACGAACTGCCGCTCTCGGTGATACTCGACGAGAACGGCATTGCCAGCGGCTCAATCTTCGCGGGGCGGGAGCTGATCGGGCGGCGACGCCCTGTTACGCTCAATCCAAGCGTGATGAAACGGCACGCGGCCGTTCTCGGCGGGTCGGGCTCCGGCAAAACGACGCTGGCGCTATCGCTCATCGAGCAGCTTTTGCAGCGCGGCATTCCCGCGATCCTCATCGACCGCAAGGGTGACCTTTGCAGCTATGCCAATCCCGATGTGTGGCGGGCGGACGATGACGAACATGCAGAGCGCCGCGCGCAACGCGAGAAGCTCGCAGATGCCATCGACGTCGCCGTCTACACGCCAGGGCGCGCCTCAGGCCGGCCGATCTCGATCACACTTCTGCCCAATGGCATCAACGAGCTGCCGGAGCACGAGCAGCAATTGCTGGCCAACCTTTCGGCGGCGGCACTCGGCGACATGCTGCATCTGAAGAATTCGGCCACGCACCAGAAACAGTCAGGCACGCTGTCGGTGGCGCTACGCATCCTCGGTTCGCGCTACAGCCGCGAGGTGACGCTTGCCGATCTCATCAACCTGCTCGAGGACGAGGATCCCGAACTCTCCGATCTCACCCAGCGTATGGACCCCTCGGGGAAGCTGCGCCGCGATCTCGTCGCGCAGCTCGACTCATTGAGACATCGCAACGCCGCGCTGTTCGAGGGCGGCGGCGAGACGATGTCGATGGAGCGGTTCCTGGGCCTTGGTCCGCATGCGCGCGAGGGCCGAACACGGTTGTCGATCATCTATACCGGTTTCCTGGGCGACAACGAGAACATCCTCTTCTGGGTGTCGCAATTCCTGTCGGAGGCGCTGCGGTTCTGTCAGCGCAACCCCAATGACGAGTTGCAGGCCGTCGTGATGTTCGACGAGGCAGACCTCTACATTCCCGCCAACGCCAAGCCGGCAACCGCCGAGCCTTTACAGAGCCTGCTGAAGCGTGCGCGCTCGGCTGGTCTGGGGCTGATGCTTGCCACGCAGTCGCCGGGTGATCTCGACTATAAGAGCCGCGACCAGATCACGAGCTGGTTCATCGGGCGCGTGCGCGAGGACACCGCCTTGCGCAAACTGAAGGCCGCATTCCAAAGCGAGAGCGGATTGGACCCCGCAGCCGTCCTGCCGCACCAGACGGTGGGCGAGTTCCACCTCGTACAGGAAGGGCTTGTTCGGGCGATGAAGGCGCAGCGTTCGCTGATCCTGGCCGACCAGGTCCCGTTCGACCGGATCGAGCAGCTCGCCGCCGAGACGCAGGGCCAGGATCAAAAACAGCTCGGGCTGTTCGACAAGGGGTGATGGCTATCGGCAAGGCTCAGCGGAAGCATCGCTCCCCTATCGCAAAGCATGGAGGCGGGTCCAGGACCTCACAAACTCGGCCCGGTGCCGCCTCTGCACCCCTCGGTGAGCGGCCCCATCAGAGAGCGCACGCATCGGTGAGCCGACCCATCGACAGCGCCTCGATCTGGAAGTCCTGGCCGCCATCCGGTGAGCGGGGACGATTTCGCCCACCCCGACGTGTCAAATTCGCAACACCCTTAAAAATCTGACTCGATCAGTTGTGCACAAGGCATTTGCGAACATTGTTTGATGGGCTGCGGATGTAATCCGACGCCGCACTTATCATCAAGAAACGACTAAGAAAAAACCGCAAGCCGCGGCGTTTCGCCGCTTTTTTGCCAGATATTTTCTGCAAGAGCGAAGCGACCAAGCCCGAATTAGCGTTTATTGCGTGTGCGTTATGCCGTTTTGTATTAAACTCATCGTCACGTTGGCCAGGAAGTAGAGGGCTTGGCAAACGGAGCAGGTGTCCGGGGGGCGTTTCGGGCGTTTGCTGTTGGTTGCGTCGTGCGGGGTAGTGTTATGGTCGCGAAGTCATTCGTCATGATGGTGTTGGCCGCGCTGCTGGGTCCGGCAGTGGGCATAGGGTTGTTTGTCATCATGCATGCGATGTGAGTTGGGGGCTGCACGCCAAAAGCCGTGCTTTCCTGTAAACCTCACTGTGCCTAGAACCTGATCGGCTGAGATGGAAGCAGTCGTGCATCTGTCGAAGCCGTGAATCAGGCTTTCAACTAAAGAGATAGAGCAGGCCCACAACAGCCAGACGTGGTTCAATCAAAATCTGACCTGCTCTAGCCGGCGCTGCGGTAAAGCTGCAGGCGCCGAAGTTGTTCGCGGCACCAGATAGTGATCGCGCACCGACCAACTTCCTGCGAACCCCGGCCCTGCTCATAACCCATCCTTGCTCATAAAATGGTTCACCGCACTCCATAGGATGTAGCGCGAGAGCGCCTGCGGCGATTGATTGAACAACGCCCAGATGCGCTGACTGCCCCAGCGCTTCATCAGGCAGCCGTTCCCTTTCGCCGACACAATCGCTAAACAAGGCCCATACCTCGGCTTTCCCCCGAACCTCTCCTCTGCGAATGGTGCGGTTCGGGCAGGATAATCTGACTGCCCATCACCTTAGGAGCGGAGCCCCCCGCACCAGCCCATGCCGAAAAAGCTTCTCGACGACTGTTTTCTCCATGACAAGGATCGTCTCCGCCACGACGATGCCGTTGCGCTTCTGAAATCCCGAATTGTGCCGGTTACCGGTACGGAGCGCGTCGCGATTTGGGATGCTGCGGGACGTATCCTGGCGCAAGCCGCGGTGGCGGCGCGGCCGGTTCCCGCGCACACCAACTCGGCTGTCGATGGCTATGCGATCTCCTCGGCACATTACAACGGGGTGGAAAATCGCGAGGCGGGACGCCGGTTCGCTGTATTGGGGCGCGCAGCCGCGGGCCGGCCACTCACGGACAATCCGCCAACCGACACCGCGGTGCGGATCTTCACCGGGGCCATTATGCCGGAGGGCTTCGATACGGTCGCCATGCAGGAAGACTGTAGCGTGGAAACAACCGGCTCGGGCGATAACGAACAGGTCACCCACGTCACCATTCCACCGGGCCTCAAAGTCGGCGCCAACGTGCGGCGCGCTGGCGAGGACGTAGCGGCGGGGACGACCCTTTTCGACGCTGGAACCCTGATGCGCCCGCAGGACGCCGCGGCGCTCGCCTCCATCGGTCTTGCAGACGTATTGTGTCACCAACGGGTGCGTACCGCGATCCTGTCGACGGGCGACGAGGTGATCCGTGCCGGCAGCCGTGCGCTCCAGCCCGGTGAGGTTTTCGACGCCAACGCACCAATGCTGACCGCACTAGCACGCGCGGCGGGTGCGGATGTCACCGATCTTGGCGTGTGGCCCGACGATGCAAGCGTGATCCAGCGCGGGCTCCGCGATGCGGCACAGCGGTTCGACATTATCCTCACGTCGGGCGGGGCGAGCCGCGGCGAGGAGGACCACATGCTGAGCGCGCTCGATACGCTTGGCAAACGGCACATGTGGCAGCTCGCGGTAAAGCCGGGACGTCCGCTGATGTTCGGGCAGATCGGCGATACCGTGATGGTCGGCCTGCCGGGTAATCCGGTCGCGGTATTCGTGTGCTTCCTGATGTACGTCTTTCCGATGCTGCGGCGGATGGGCGGCGGGCACTGGCCCGAACCACGTCGCTTCATGTTGCCCGCCGCGTTCGAGCTGCCGAAACGCAAGACAGGACGCCGCGAGTTCTTCCGCGGCATCTTACGCATGACCGAGCAAGGCCTTGCCGTCGACAAATTCGCGCGTGACGGATCGGGGCTGATCTCGGGCCTGCGCGCCGCGCATGGTCTGATCGACATTGGCGAGGACGTGACGAAAGTGGCTCCGGGCGACGCGGTTCCTTTCATTCCGTTCAGCGAGTTCGGCATCTTGGACGCGTAATGCTGCACGTGTCAGCGCGGGGCGAATTTCAAACGTTCCAAAACGATCTCCCGCACGCGCCCTCCGGCCAGAGAAGCTGTTCACCATCTTCACGGCGAGCACGTCGGGGCACGCGCACGACCCGATCCAATTCTTTGTTTGCACATGTTCTTCACGCTGATCGACCTCGACAGAAGCACAACTGCTTCCATCTCGACCGATCAGATTTCAGACGCGCAATGGCTGACTTAATCTCTCAGACCTTCAAGCACTTCGACGAGTGGAGTACCGGTCGATCCAGACGGCGGCTTCAGTCCGAGGTAAGCCGTCACCGTGGATGCCATGTCTTCCGGGCCGACATCGCGATCGACGATCCAGTGCTTGACCTTGTGTCCGGCAAACATAATGGGGACGTGGGTATCGTACGTGTAGGGCGAGCCGTGCATGGCGGCGAACTCGTCTGGATTGGGGTAAAGATACCAGCCGACATCCTGAACAAACAGTACGTTGCCAGAACGCGTCGGGTGAAATGCGCGTTGCAGTTTCGCGTGCATGGGCTCGCTGGTGACGTTACCCTTCAAGAGATCTGTCCGGGTCACCGCAAAGCGGACACCGGGAACCTTGAGGATCTCTTCTCTCAGGGCATTTTCCACGACCGCCACTTCGAGACCGGCGCGATCGACTGCCTCGCGATCGAGGTAGAGGCTCGGATTCCAGAACACTTTGACGAGCGCATCCTCGACCTTGAAGCGCTTCTTGAGCCCTTCATTGACCGCTTCGAGGAACTTGTTGGGGCGGTGTCTTCCGGCATCGAGGCCAAGATGCTGGCTTCGCTCGGGCACGGAATCGGTACCGTGGTCAGAGGACAAAGCAATCAGCACCTGATCCAGACCAAATTTCATATCGAGAAACTTGAAGAGGTCCGCCAGCGTGCGGTCGAGACGCAGCAAATTGTCTTCTGCCTCAAGGCTATCAGGACCGAAGGCATGGCCGATGTAATCGGTTGCCGAAAAGCTGATCGCAAGCACGTCGGTCGTCGCCCCCTGTCCCAACTTCTCCTGATCGATGAGCTCCTTTGCGAATGCCAGCGTCAGCTCGTCACCCATAGGCACGAAGCGCAGACCGGCGTAGAACGCCTTCGCATCATCGTTGCCAAGCGCATGGGGAAAGGTCCTGCCGAGTTTCTTATAGGACTTCTCCCACGCTTCATCGTCGCGATCGCCGTAGATATAGGTTGATCGGTCGTGCAGCAGGGTCCACTGCTTGTCTTTGTAAGCGTTTGCATGGCCTGCGTCGTTCCATGCCTTCACCCATGCCGGATATTCCGAAGCGTAGTAGGTGCTCGTCACGAACGCGCCCGAACCCGACGAGTACCAATATGCCTTACCGAGGTGTCCGCCCGGAAGAATCGCGCCGCGATCCTTGATCGAAACCGAGAATACGCGCGACATGCCACCGCTCGCCAAAACGATCTCATCGCCGAAGGTCGATGCCGTAAGGTTGCGAGGCGAGGCCCCTTCGTGCGCTTTCGCATCCTTGCCGATGATGTGATGGCGGTCATCCTCTACGCAGTAGATCTGCTTGCCCGTCACCGTGTCGTGCCAATCATTTCCCGCTAACCCATGCTGGAGAGCATTGCCGCCAGTTGCGAGACTCGCATGGCCGACTGCAGTGAAGGTCGTCGAGTGGCGGAAATGTGCATTTGTGTAGGCGGTCCCATTGTCTATCAGGTATTTGAATCCGCCCTCCCCGAAGCGGTCCTTGAAACGCCACGGCATATCGCCTCGGAGTTGATCTATCGTGATGAAAACGACCAGCTTTGGCTGATCCGCGCTGGCCGGCGGCGCGATGAATACCGAGAAAAATGCCGATGAGAGGACTGCAAGAAACAACGCATACGTTATACGCAAATAGGTCGACATAGTCTCCTCCCGGGAGTTTGCTATTTGTTCTCCAAGTTGTTTCCTCGCTGCTCACAAATTCATCTGCAATGTATTTCAATATCGTACAGGATATGCTTGCCTGATTAAAGCCTGAGCAATGTCGCCGTCGATAACGCCGCACCGGCAGTCAGGACCTGCCTCAAAAGACCAGGATGTGAGGAGCCAGCAAGCACGCCTGCATCGCCGTGATCCGGTTGCCGTCATTCCGCTGCGCATTGGAGAGCTTGGAGACCATTCGCGCGGCGCGGAGCGCGGGATCGATGCGAAAACTCCTGCACTGACCAATCCATGAATGCTGCTCGACTGAGTGTGACGTTCCCCGCGCAAAATGCGGACCGTGGCAAGGTAGGACCATCCGGGATTACAGGATGGGGATACTTCGAGAATTGACCGCGGGATTGCCGCCTTCGAGTCGCTCAGCCGCCACAAAATCGCGTTAGAGCAGATCAAGTCGCGGTGGAACGACATAAGTCGCCGCGGCCTGCTCTAAACTTTTGTTTGAGAGTCCGATCGACGCCTTCGCTGGAAGCTCAAGCGCTTTCATCCCAGCCGATCAGACTCTCACCAGGATCAAGTGGTATCGGGGTCGGCGCAATTCGTGCCGACACGAGTTGCATTGCCTCACCCCCTGTGTCCGGTCGGCGTATTCATGCTCGCGTTCCTCCGTATCATCACGCGCATTCTCGAAATATTCATGACGATACCCGTGCGTGCGGTGCGCTTCATCACGGACTGGGTTGCGTTCAATCCGCGTCTCGGACCGTTGCGGCACCTGGCGACCGCGGCGATCCTTTACGTGGTCTTCGCAGTCGTGCTCGTCTACGTCATTGCACCGATCCGCGGGTTCGCGGGCAGCACGTACATGGCAGATAAACTGCGATACGATGCGGAGAGGTGGCTTGCCACAGCGATCTATGACAGCCGCGGCAGCTTTGTCGGCACGTTCGATCCACGACTCGACAGCCAACGCGACGTCAACTACACCGGCGCGGCAATCGAGGTCGGCAGCTACACGGCCAATCCCGACCACAAGTCGATCCCCGTTCGCGAGGTGCCCGCCTATTACTGGAAGTGCCTCGTCTACCACGAGGACCGCTACATCGGCGGCATAATCAATCCGTTTGGCATCGACTTCCTTGGTGTACTCAAGATTCCGTTCTCATCGCTGAAACGTTCGATAGCGCTGCGGCGGCCGAGTCTCGGAGTCGGCGGTTCGACACTACCGATGCAGCTGGCTCGCGTCATCTACAAGACGCCACCAAGCGGCGACGAGGGGACGCTGGAGAAACTCGGCCGCAAGTTGTCGGAATGGTGGCTTGCGCCCGTCATCTATCAGACACTGACGCAGGGCGGCGGCGATGCCCCGCTGAAGGCATGGGCCGCGAACCACCTTTGGCTCGCGCAGCGAACCGGCGGCTCACCGCTGCACGGCGTCGAAGTGACAAGCCGCATCGTGTTCGGGAAAGAGGCCAAGGATCTTACGATTGCCGAGCAATTCGTTCTCGCCTCGGCCGTCAACAAGCCGATTATCCTGCTCGACGGTTCCGAGCGCCTCAACGCCGTGAGGCTTGACCGCTGGCGCTACATCACCGAAGTGAGGGCGCGAACCTGCGCGGAAAAACTGCTTACCGATTCGGAGATGCAGAAGGAGGTCGTCTTCGATCTCGTCAAGCTCGCCGGCGGCCCGCCCGATCCGCATGTCAAGCCACGCCTGCAGCAGGCGCTCGACAAATTTGCACCGGAGCACGCGAGGCGCGCGCAGGCCAATCCGGTGCTACGTGCCAATGTTCTGATGCCGGCGGCGCGGTTCGGATTGCGCGAAGAAATGAAGCAGCGTTACGGTTTCGGCTGGCGTGACTATGTACGCGGCGTGACGACGACATTCGACGCGGCGGAAAACCTCGCGTTTCAATCGCAGATCGAGACGGCACTTGCCACCGTCAATGCCACGGTGGCCGCGAAGCTGTCGCCGGGTTACGTGCTCGATCCTGCAAAGGCGGGAATTGCAGGCGAGCTGCCCAACGTGACGATCGTGGCGGCAAACGCCAAAGGTGATATCGTCCGCTACTACGAAACGGGAGAAACGGCGGCTTATTTCGGCTCGATCAGCGCACGCGACGAAAAAACCGGATACTACGATCCGAAACGCGAGCCGCGCATGATCGCGTCGACGGGCAAGATGCTGGCTGCAATAGGAATCGCCAACCAGCTCACCGACACCGCGAATTCATTGTGGCTCGACACGGATGCGCCCGCGGTAGGCCTGGAGACCTGCCGGCATGGCGGCGGCAACCGGCATGGCCGCAGGGCGATCGTGGCATTTGCATGCTCGCTCAACAATCCGGTCGGGCATCGCGCAGCACGTATCGGACAAGCGCGCGTGAAAGCGCTGATCGATCAGTTCGGCTTCACTATGCCGCCAGCGGGCCCTAACGGCGAGGGTACGCCGCCTTCGACCGCGGTGGTGCTGGGGCAGATCTCGGGCGCACCGCGACGGGTCCATATGATGTCGAGCGTGATCCTGGCATCGCTGCTGGGTCAGCGCGGTCGACAGATCTCCGAGCCAACACTGATCAAAGGCTACGATCATACCGGCCGGGAGATTGCGGCTGACACCGCAAGGCCGTCGCCATTGATGCTGCGGCCGCGTGAGGTAATCGTACGCGGCGCCAACGGGCTCATCCAGTCGCTTCTTTCGGCGCCGCTTTGCTACTCGGCTTATAAGACGTCGCACGGAACCTTGAAGACACTGTCCCATTGGTGCGCAGGCCGCAAAGGCAACGTGCGGCTGCATTTCGCGAAAACGGGCACACAAGTGACCGAGGATCCGGATGCCAGCATCGACGCGTGGATCACGGGGGGCTTGCAGTTCACCAATGGCGCCGCCTACTCCTACGTCGTTCTGGTCGGCACAGGCTCCGTGCGAGAGCCGTTTGCACGCAAGCTGCATGGTGCCGACATCGCGCCGCTGGCCGAAGCGCTGCTGAAGGATCTGGAGCAGCATGCCGCTGCGCATCCCGAACCCGGCCTGCTGCCGCCGCCATCGGCTCCTGCGAGGCCCGAGACGCCGCTATCAAATGCCCCCGGCGATCCATCTGACATCGCTAGGGATGCTGTGCGCAGCAACGCACGTGCGCACACGCCCGCCGACATCGTGCAGCGCTCGCTAGCGTTCTGACGTCCGGTGAAGGTGGAGTGCGTCGCAATAGAGCATGTTTAGCTGAAGTGTGCAGCGGTTCAGCGTGAAAAACATGCTCGAAACAAGGTTGGTTCTGGATCGGGTTCATGTTTTCGTCAAACAGGAACACTATCTAGCGCTGCGGCTGCAGCGCGGAAGCATGTGGCTGTGCCTTTACCCATCAAGTTTTCGCAAAATGCACCTTGCGCGGCACAGTCACCCACGGCAAGCGAGCAGAGCCAAGGTTGGGCCACATGCACGCCCCACTCGCGTCATGAACCAGAACTACCCTTAATGGTGGATCACAAACGGCCGGGGGCAGATCGGTCGGTTCAACAGTTGAAGTATCGCGGCACGCAGGAAAACGCAGTGGGATCGATCCTGCGGCGTCATAACAACACGATGCGGCTGCGGTGACGAGCACAGGTCGTCCCGTCATGGCGTTTTCACGCGGCGCTGCCCGCACGCAATCAAAAATCACACGTTCTCCCGATTTCGACCTTTCCAGCGGCGACGGCGGCTGGCCGGAGGAGCCTCAAAACGCGCGCGACTGGAAGAAGCTGGTCCTGGTCATCGGGCTGGGCAGCCTGTCGTGGGTTGCAACCTACATCGGCATGCTCGAGCTCATCGAGGCAAACATGGGCGATCTGCCATTCGTCCATAAGATCGTAATCGGTTTCTCGGTGGCGATGCTGATGACAATGATCATCTGGCTTCTAGACCAGATGTTCGCGCCAATCCCCACCGCTACGAAATTTACTTATGTCGCCGGATACGTCTTCCTCACATTAATCTCTGTTGGGTTTGGTTTCGGTTTCTACTGGAAGGTCCTGGAGAGCCGGTCGGAATCGTCGCGCTCGGCAGAATCCGCGGTGACACAGGTGCAATCCTCGCTGCATGCCGCCTCAACGCGCATGGTCCAGCTTTCCGCAACGCTCGATCAGCTCAACGAGATTTCCCGGCAAAAGGCGGAGCTTGAACGCACCAAAGGCGGCTCGTGCCCCGACAGTCGCCCCGGCGACGGCCCGCGCCGCAAGCTGCGGGACGACGATGCCCAGCGCTTTGCATTCGCTGCGGACTTCGTACGCGCTCGCGCAAACGGGGTGAAGAACGATCTTACAGCGCTTGACGGAGACCTGGCGAAGGTGGTGAACGGCGACACGTCGACGTTTGATCAGGCATCGGGCACGCGCAACGAGTTCATGCGCTCGCTCAGCCGCAAGCTCGACATCACAGTCACCGGATTCAACGCGTTCCGCACCGATCCGCAATTGAAGCAGCTACGCGCCGACCTCGGCGAACGTGCGGAAAAAACGGTGTTTCCCGATGGTCGTGGGCGTACGTTCACGTGCCCCGATCCACAGTTGCAGCAGGCGCTGAAGGGCGTCGTGCGGGCAATCGACCAGCTTCCAAACCTGGAGAAGCCCAAGATCGCCGCCGTGGAAGGCTCGGAGGCCACCATCGAGGCATTCCGCCGGCTTACGGCGACATTCTACGGCGCACTTTCATTCAAGTTTCCGCCTTCAGCGGATGAACTGCGCGAGTTGCAGAAGAAGGCCGTGCAATCGGTCGAGGCTTCGCCCGCGCTCACCAAAGCGCTTTCAAGTGAGCCTGTCGCCGGGCTCTCCAAGCGCGACTACATTCCGCTTGCGATCGCGGTGTTCGTCGATTTGTGCCTGCTGCTCGTATCGATGGGGCGTCCAATGAACCGGCTTCACGGCCTGGTGCCGAAGATGCGCGCAGCCGAGCGCGGGCCGGTCATTCAGATTTTGTCGCGTTTCAACGAGATCCACCGGGACGAGGAAATCCGTCAGAACTTCGAGGTCTTCCGGCACGTCGTGTTCGATTTTCACGGCGCCTATTACGTCGCCGTCCCGCTCGACGCGCCTTACAAGCCGAACGGTGCCTACACGCGCAGCACATCCACCGACGATATCGAGAGCCTCAAGCTGGAGGCACACCTGCTCGCCAACCTGTTCACAAGCTTCGAGAAGGAGAGGATCTTCTCGCGTGTCTACTCGCCGCTGCTGACGACACGCGCGATCAAAAAGAAGCTGCAACGCCAGGGCAGCAAGTTCGCCAACGCCGATGCGTTCCGCGTCTACCGCTTCCGCGACGGCGCTTGGTCGGAAATCATCCTTGGCGCGGTGATGGGCGCGGCGCGACGGGTCGAGGCCGAAAAAAGAAAGCGTCGGCTTGAGCAGCAGCTCTTCAGCTCGCATGAGCCATCCCTCTCGCCAGCAAACGACACGACGCAGCCCGGGCAAACGATGCCGGACATGCCGTCAACAGAGCTGCACACGAACGCGCCGACCGGACAGACACCGATGCCTCAGGAGGCGCAGAAGGTTGCATCAGCATCGGCGGCCGGCCGGGGAAACGGTTTCTTCACCCGCCGGACGAGCGCGCGCGAGGCAGCCGCCGGCAACGTACAGGTGAAGTCTCAAGAGCATGTCCCGGCACGAGAGAACGCGCTCACCGACAATGCTGCCGATCCGGTCACGATTGCCGAGTTCGGTCCCTATGCGGCGCGCGCAAGCCGCGAAATCGCAGAGGAACTTTATCGCGCGACGTTGCCGACGCTCCGCGGCGAGGACGGCGCGCTCGACAGACCACGGCGGCGGCGCTGGCCGGAGCGTTCCATTCGCAACGATGCTGACGGCGGTGACATGCCGGCGGGTGAAGTCGTGTTGTTCGCCATTCCCGGCGATAGCGGAGAGCCCCGGCCTGTCAATGAGACGCGCGCAGACATCGTGCGTGAGACATGTGTCGCTGCGGCGGCGGGAGGCGACGAGGAGCCGCCGGTCAACGTTGCTTCTTCCGCGACAAAGGCTCAGCCGGATGAAGCTGCCCGCGTCGCTACGGTCATAGAGCCCATGCCACTTCATAAGCCAGAACCGCGTATCGGCGTCGTGCTGCGCCGAGAAACGGCAGAGTTCACGCTGCCGGTAACCGAAGCGATATTGCCGGGTGGTTTGCTGCGTGGTCGCCTCGACTTCAACGGCGGCGACAAAACGGCCGGCCAGCGCCAGCCCATGCTGCCAACGCCAGAGGCCGCGTCGCGCATCACGGCGGCGACAGAGGCGCTGCTTGCCGATGCATCGGAAGCGGGAGAGGAGGACGAGCCAGCGCTATTCACCGAACCTGACGTCGAAATTCGCGTCGATGACATATCGCGGCGGTTCCGTCCGATCACTGCGGAATAATGTGAGGCTTTCTCATGAATTAAGCATTTCGACGTCTGACGCAATTCGAGCCGTTTGGAAACGCTTGTTTAACCGTCATGCCGGCACAATGATCGGGTAACTGAAAGGGCGCCTGCCGGCAATTTCCGTGCATGACGCGCCGAAGGGGAACGAACATGCAATTTAAGGCTCTCCCAACCATTGCCGTCATCAAGAAGGAGGAGAAGGAAGCCAAACTCAAAGCGTTCATTGCCGATCACTTTGCGCGTCGCCACGGTGCGGCCGGCGACGCCGGCGGCCAAGCGCCGGTTCGCGTTTATCTGCTCATTGCCCGTTCACATGAAAGCCCGGTGGTGCGCGCGCTCGCCGCTGCGATCGCCGAATCGGGCGTGACCGACATCGCCTTGAAGGCGCTCATCCTCATGCCAGGAAGTCACCTTGCCAATACCTGGCCTGCGAACCTCGCCGAACTCACGGACGGCCGGACGACGGGCGATCTCAGGCTGCTCGATGCGCACGAGCAACTGTGGCTCGATGCTGAAACGGTATGGATCGGCGACTGCATGCGCCGCGAGCCTTCAAAACGCGATGCCTACGAATGCTACGCCGACGGTTGCCAGACGACAGCCAGCTCCGTCGAGACAGCGTTCAACCGTCTCTGGGCAAAGGGCAGCACGGTTACCATCGATGCTTCTGATGTCAGCCCGGCCGACTCTCCTTTCGTAGATACGCACCTCGCCCATATGACACCGACAGAACCGGTGGCACCAACCGCTTCGACGCGGCATTGAAACGTCTCTGGCAATCCAACAACAAAACCTGCCCCCCGCAAGAAAATGACCGGCCCTCGCGGCCGGTCATTTTTATAGGGCATGCTTAGCTGAAGTGTGCAGCGGTGCAGCGTAAAAAACTTACTCAAAACAAGGGGGTATATCATGTTCATGTTTCCGTCAAACATGAACGCGATCTAGTTCCCATGCGGCCCGTACGTGACCGTCAGGGCAGGAAGAACGCGTCCACGCGCATACCCGGCCGCAGTTGCGACTGGCTGTCGAGATCGATCGTCACCTCCAGAACATCCACATCGGTCGGACGACGCGGGCCGCGCCCTCCCAGCTTTGGCCCGGACAGCAACGGAGCAATCTCGGAGACCGTTCCGTTGAACTCCCGGCCTGGAAAAGCGATCGTCTTGACATAGGCCTTCTGACCAATCTTGATCTTAGAAATATCGCCTTCGCTGACCTCAGTCTTGACACGCAACGACGTGAGGTCACCGATCACGATCAGCGGCACTTCGGGCGTCGGCGCAACGATCTCGCCATCCTTGGCGTTGACCTCGAGCACCGTTCCGGCTCGCGGCGCGCGAATGCGAGTCTTATCCAGAAGCGCGTCTGCGATTGCAACGTCTGAGCGCGCGGCGCTCAAGGCGGACTCGATCCGGCTTGGCTCACCGACGTTCGACTTGCCCTGTGCCCTGGCGACAGCAGTGCGTTCTTTTTTCAAGCGCGCCTCGGCGTCCTTCAAGCGGCGGCGCGCGTCGTCGACATCGCGCTTGTTCACGTCACCCTTGCGCTTTGCTTTCAGCATCAGGTCCAGTTCAATACGAGCACCGGTTACCGCGCGTTCTGCGTCGTAGACCTTGTCCTCCGCGTCGCGCACGTCAGCGCGGGAGGAGGCGAGGTTCGCGCTGTCGCGTTCGCGCAGGCGAGATCCGGTCTCAGTCTCGGCGGCAGCAAGCTTGGCGCGATACTCGGCGTCATCGAGACGAACGAGAAGCTCGCCCTCATCGACTGTGTCGTTCACCGCGACAAGAACCTCGGAAATGCGACCGACCTGCGGAGCGCCGATGCGCATCAGTCCCCCGTTGGGCTCGACTCGGCCAGGAGCGGCAGCGACCCAGCGCAGCGGGGCAGGTGTTTCAGTGGCGGACGTCACCGGATTTGCCGAGCTGGTCGCGCTGAATGCGGCTCCCTTGCCGCCATCGAACAGCTTTGATCCGCTGAGCAGATAGCCGCCGTAAGCGGCGACGGTGAGGGCGATACCGGCAACGATGCCGATCATCAACTTGCCGGAACCATCGCCGCGCGGCGATGCATTCGGTCCCTTAGGCTGCTGCAGCGACATGGATCTCCCTTTCCTCCATCGAGCCGTCCTCGTTACGGCGTTGATCGACGATGCGGCCATCTTCAATTCTGATGATACGGTCCGCGTATGTAAGTGTGCGATGATCGTGGGTCACTGCCAGAACGGCGCGTGAAGGATCCTTGGCAACCTCGGAAAGCAGCGCCATGACTGCGGCGCCGTTCTCGCTGTCGAGTGCGGCGGTCGGCTCGTCGGCAAGGATTACGGCCGGTGCACCAGCCAGCGCACGAGCGATCGCGACGCGCTGTTTCTCCCCACCCGACAGCTTCTTCGGATAGGCGTTAAGGCGGTGGCCAAGGCCGACGGCGCGCAGGGCACCTTCCGCCTGCTTCACCGCATTGCCGCGACTGCCGCGAACATCGAGCGCCAGCATGACATTCTCCAACGCCGTCAGAGTTGGAAAGAGATTGTAGGACTGAAAGACGAACCCTACCTCCGTGCGGCGCAGGTCGGCGAGACCCTCCGCGTTCCGACCCCTAGTCGTCCGGCCATTGATGACCAACTCGCCATCGGTTGGCGACAGGATACAGCCAAGGATCGAGAGCAGCGTCGTCTTGCCGGAGCCTGACGGCCCCATGAGCAAGGTCAACTCACCCGGACGCAACTGCATGTCGACGCCCTTGAGAACCTGGATCTCGGTGTCGCCGGATCCGAATATCTTGGTGATGCCCCTGGCCTCGAGGATCGGTGGCAACCCGGCCCTGTCGGTAGTGGGCATGTCGGACTGGATGGTCATCTCACGCTCCTGAATGTTCCGTCCTTGGATTTCATCATCTCCAGGAGTGTGCCGGCTCAGCAGGCATTGCGCTGTTCCGAGGGAAACAAGCGCGATGAAAGCAAGTACCGTTATGAAAAATGGCGCAAGGTCATAATTCTATCCGGTCCAACCAACGACGGGGAGCGAGCCCTGCCGTTGCGGTAAAGGGTCAACGGCCGGCCCAAAGGACCGGCCGCTGCGCAAACACCTCCATGCGGTACCGATCAGCGGCTGAAGACGCCGGCTGGATCAATTCGCGTCACCTTGAAGATCGCGGAGACCGCTGCAATCGCGCACATGCCTATGGTGACGCCGAACAACGCCGCCGCCAGGCCGGGCGTCATGACGATATTCAACGTCGTATCCTGGGAGGCCCATATCACCAGCAGCGACAGGATCATGCCGATAGTGTAGCCGATCAGTGCGCTGATCATGGCCTGCAACAGGATGACCTGATGAATGTAGCTGCCCGACGCGCCCAGCGCGCGCAGGGTGGCGAACTCGTTCAAATGGTCCTTGGTGCTGGAGTAGAGCGTCTGAGCGACGATCACGACACCGACGATGAGACCGAGAAGAGCGCCTGCAATGAGCGCCGCGCCGGCGCCGGTCTGGAACAACCAGTAATTGAGACTCCGCTTGCGGAACTCGCCGCGCAGCAGCACCTCCGCGTCGGGCAGGCGCCGCGACAGTTCCTGGCGGACCGCCTCGACATCTGCACCCGGTTCGGTCCGCACCAGCGTGTAGGAAGCTTCGCGCGAGGATGCTCCCAGTAAGCTCAGCGCCGTCTCGCGCTTGGTGAAGACGTACGGCAGCGTCGTGAATGAGCGGATGCGCTTGTTGACGGCGGCGACGCGGACCTTGGTTGCATTGATTTCCGCAACGTCATCGAGCTGCTTGATGCCCAGGTCTTTGAAATAGCTCTTGTCCACCGACACGGTGAACGGCGCGGCGAGATCGTGAAGGCTGCCATCGATGATGTTCCAGGGCGCCAGGCCGCCGTCCTCCCAGTCGGAGCCAACGAGCAGAATCGTCGTGGTGCCGCCACCAGGTTTGCGCCACTTGGAAAATCCAACCAGCAGATTTTCCACGCTCTCGACACCGGGTACGGCGAGTGCTGCGTATTTCTCCTCGCCACTCATCAGCGAGGGATCGTCGAAACTCTTGGTGCCGAGGGGAACGACCCAGATCTGGCCGCCGGTCTGGTCGATGACGCGCGCGATCGTGCGTTCGGAGCCGAGGTAGAGGCCGCACTGCACCGCCACCAGAACCACCGAGAAGACAATGCCGGTGAGCGTGACGATGAGGCTGAGGCGATCGTGAAAGAGATTGCGGTAAGCCAGCTTGGGCGCCATCCGGATAGCGCGCTTGAAGTCGCCGCCAGCACCGGCCGCCGCAGCAAGATCCGCCATCAGTGTTTCTTCGGCCGTCTTCTCCGTCTCGTTCATGTCGTCCGTCTCCCGCCTGCAGGTGCAGGCCTCCAGCATGAAAGTTTCACTCAACAAGATCAATTGCGGTTGGCGCGCGATGGTCAAAGCCGACGAAGCTCTCTCCCGAAAGAGATCCGGCCAGACCCAATCGAGCGTCCGGCCGGGTAGGGGGTTCGATTATTGGCAGGGCACCGTGATCGTCAGGCCGGCGCTCGGCACGAACTTCTTGCAGTCGAGTGGTTTGGCGGCCGCTTCGGGACGTGCCGGAGCGGGAACCGGAGCTGTAGCGACCTTTTCCTGCTTTTTCGCCGGCTCGGCCTTTACGTTGGACTCGGCCTTTGCGTTGGAAATGATGACCTTGGGCTCGCCGATAGCAACGTCGGCTTCCTCTGCTTCGGCGCGCACAGGCAGCGGCACCTTATCGGGAGCGAGCGTCTCGATCTCGGCCTTGGCGAACTCCTCCACCTCGTCCTCATCGCGCAACTTCTTCAGGCGGGTCAGACGGCGTGCCGCGGCGAGCTTCTCGCGGCGCGCCTCCTCCCTGGCTTCGGCAATCGCGGCGCGGCGTGCTGCAGCCTTGGCCGCTGCGTGGGTCGCGGCGCGGCGTTTGGCGCCATAAGAGCTGTACCCGCTGTGATGATTATAGGACGAAGAACTTCCGCAACTGGCACAGGGGCGGGCGACGAAGGATCCCAGCGGAAAGCCAAAGTGTAGGCGTACACCCCTGCCGGCCTCGGCCTGGGGCGCGAGGGAAATATTGGCAATCACGAGCGTTGCGGCAGCGGCTAGAAGAGCGACGGTCTTGTTCATGGCGGGTCTCCTTGGGTGTCTCGGGCGCGTTAGCGTGGTGTCGGTGTGTCTTTCCGCGAGGCTGTCTCGCGCTTGACTTGAGGTGAGAATGCCTGCGCCGGCCCAAACCCGCTGTTCCGGCCGTAACAATCCGAAAAAAGTTTCAACCTACTGATTTGGCGACGTTTTCAACCGCGGCACCGAACCGAGAGCGGCGCCGCTGGTGTGGCCACATGGGATGCGGCGCAGGCGGACGTGCGGCCGTCCTGGATCGCGTTCGTGTTTGACGGAAACACAAACGACGACGGCTCCCATCTCGGCCGATCAGGCTCTAGATCGCGTTCATGTTTGATGGAACCATGAACGCGATCCAGCACCTTGTTTCGAAGCATGTTTTCACGCCGAACCGCTGCACATGTCAGCTAAACATGCTCTAAATCCGGCTCAATCGCGCGGTCATGCAACGGCGGGGTTGATGGTCGCCGACATGGCCTTGTCGCGGCGACCGGTGAACTGCTCGGCGAGGCACGCGACGAAGCCCACTAGGCGATCAACGACGACGTGGCGCTGCCGGTCGACCGTGACGATATGATAGCTGTCGTCGAGTACCACCATGTCGACGCGACCCTTCAGATTCCGCTGCAGATACCAAGCGTTGTTGAGGTCGGCGTAGTCATCATCGCGGGGGTGGATGATCATCGCCGGCTGCTGAATGCTGGACAGCATCTTCTTGAGCGCTCGCACGAGGCGGTGATGCTCAAGAACGGCACGACCGGGCGTTACCGGCAGACCAGCCACCGAGGTATCGCCGCTGGTAAGCGCCTTGCGGATGAAATCGCGGATGCGGTCGTCCTTGATGCCGTGCGGCTCGATATCGGGAAAGCTGATCAGGTCTGCCACCCATGTCTGGCGCACGAGGCGGAACAGGCGTGCATACCAGGGTATGAGCCAGCCGTTGAGCCACAGCGTCGGGGCGAGCGGGGCGATACCTTGCACCTTGTCGGGATGCTTGGCTGCCAGCATGAGACTGAGAAGCGCTCCGGTGGAAAGCCCCGAGCAGATCACCACGTCGCATTCCCGACGCAGCTCATCGAGAGCAGCCTCGGCACTTGCGAGCCAATCGTGCCAGGTCGTCGCCTTGATGTCGGCTTCGGTGCCGCCATGCCCTGCGATCAGCGGGCAGTGAACTGTGTAGCCGGCCCGGGCGAGTCCATGGGCAACGTAGCGCATTTCGACCGGCGTGCCGCAGAGACCGTGGATCATGAGTACGCCAACGCGGCCGCCTTTGATGCGATAGGTCGTGTCCTTTGTGGTGGTCATGTCCCGCAGCTCCGGTCCAAGGTTGATGCTTGAACGGTAGATGCGGGCTCCTGCTCACGCTGTTCCGGCCGGCACAGGCAGCAAGATTTGGCCAACGCAGGCTGCGGGGAACGAGCCGATATGAGCTAGAGTCTGATCGGCTCAGATGAAACCAGTTGTGCTTGCATCGAAGCGCTAAATCAGGCGTCCTGCAAGAAAACGGATGCTGCCCAGCACGATCACGGCGGCGAGCACCAGAAGAACACCCGCCCGCAGCAGCGGACGGCGCGTCAGTTGCGCTTCGCTCTCGTCCTCATAGCGCGCGTCCGGCTTACGGCCGGTGATCATCGCGGGAATCAGCGGCTCGCGCTTGAGGATTCCATAGAGCAGGTTGGCGACGATGTGCAAAACGATAAGCGGCAGCAGAACCCAGTCGAAGATGAGACGATGCCAATGCGACGCCGTCTTTGTCGCAGCTTCGCTGACGAGGCGGTAAAGCGGCCCCGCCGTCAGATCATTGTGCTCGACGGTGAACAGACCAAGCGTCGCCTGCACGAGAAGTGTCGCGAGCATCCCGATCACCATCCAGCCACCGAGCGGATTGTGACCGAGAAAACGGCGCGCACGACCCGTGAATAGATCACGCGCATAGGACAAGGCCGTTCCGGGTGAGGCGAGGAAGCTCGAAAAGCGCGACGTCGACGTACCGGCAACACCCCAGAGCAAGCGCCAGACCAGCAAGGTAAGTATCACCAAGCCGTTCCAGCGGTGCATTTTCAGCAGATGGTCGGATAGGTTCTCGGAATAGCGGTAGGTCAACCACGCAAACAGAACGAGCACCACGATTGTCCAGTGAAAAAGCCGCGTTGGCAGGTCCCATGCCGTGACGTGGGCTCTTGCCGTTGAAGCTGCCTTGCCTTCATGCGTCGTCGCGTCCATCGCTGGCCCGTTCCCTCTGACGTGAGTGCAACCGCCCGTCGGAGCCTCGTTTCCGTTGGGTCGTCGTGCACAAGACACCGCAGCACCAAGAATTCGTGCGGCCAATAAGTCACGATGCTCTGACAACTGCAACCGCAATTGGCGCCGCATCGCTTGAGTCCGCGACGAGAGGGTCCCATCATGGTCAATTCAAACGGAACCCGGTGTTGCAGCCGTCCGTGCAGCACGCGCCAACCATTTGCCGGATATCACCGGCGGATCATGTTTTGTGCCCTGGTGACATGCCTAAGACTCGATTTCCACCGCAGGCAGGCACACCGCGACGCACGCGCCGCGCACGACCTCGCATTACGCCACGGCCGCAGAACCCACCGCGCCCGCGCCCCAACCGCTATATGCGACTGTTTCTCGAGCAGGAGGGATTGTGCTTCTATTGCCGGCAGCCCATGCAGCTGCCCGATGATTCCAATCTGAGATCTCCGCTGCCGCCCGACCGTGTGACGATCGAACACCTGTTCGCGGCGACGGATGACCCGCGAACACGCAAGTACATCGTTGCTGCCTGCCATGCATGCAACCAGGAGCGTGGATCGGATCTACATTGGCGCGAATTCATGCTCGCCAAGATCGTCCAACACTGGACGCCGCGGTAATAGATTTGAGCAAGTCAGGTTCTGATTGAATCACGTCCTGCGTTATCGCCCGCTCATCTCACTTGATCGACCGCGCAACCGTTGCACGCTCCGGCTCAGGTCACGGTTTCTTGCCGGCAGGCGACTTCATCAGCATGACCTCAAGCGCCATCTTCCAGCGGGCGTGCTTCTCGCGCTCCTTCAGCCAGTACTGGCGCAAGGCATCACCGGAAATGAAGTCGCCGCTAAGGCTGTTCTTCTTGCGGTAATCCTGCCACGCCGGTCCGGCAAAAAAGCGCTTGAAGAGATTCTGGTAATAGGCCTCCGCCGGCTTGGCCATACCGGGAGCACCGACAACCGAGCGCTGCATGAAGTATTGGAAGTCCATACCCGTTTCACGCAAGGCGGGCGTCTTCTGATAGGCGGGCAGGCGCTGCGGTGTAAAAACCACCAGCGGTTTCGTTACGCCTTTGGCGTAAAATTCCGCTTGTTCAGAGGGATTGTTGACCGTGGAATCAGCGCTCTTATCGGCGAGTTCCTTGGCAACGGCACCGCCGCCCTTGAAGGCTTTGTAGGTCATCTGGAGACCGTAGGTCGCGTTCAGGAAGTCAGTGAGTAAACTGTCTTCCGCACCGTTGCCGGTACCGGCCATCACCCACCCCGCACCTTTCTCCTTCGCTGCCTTTACGAAATCGTCGATGTTGTTGATGTCTTTGCGATCCGAGTGAACCCATAGCAGGAAGACATCCTCGGCCAGTCTGCCGATCGGTGCGAATGTGGAGATGTCGATGCCAAGCTCAGGCAACTCCAAGGGTGTCGTGTAGAAGCTGTTCAAGGTGAACATGATGGTGTGATTGTCGCCGGCTTTCGACTTCAGGTAAGCCATCGCCTCGCCGCCGGACTTGCCTGGCTTGTTGACGACATTGATCGGCACCGGAATGAGCTTCTCGTCCGCCATGGCCTGGGTGATGAAGCGCACCGCCTTGTCCGCACCGCCACCCTGACCGGCCATCACGACGAACTCGATCGGCTTGGTCGGCGCCCATTGTGCGTGGACCTGTTGCACTGGGTACAAACACATTGCGGCAGCGAGTGCAACCAGAGCACGGCGCACAAAGGCTGTCAGTTTCATGGGTCCTGTTCCTCGGATCGCGCCTGCACGTCCCGCAATGCGACGCTGGAAAATTTCTGAACTCGTCTCAATTTCGTATGAACGCACCCGGCTCCAGGCACCGCCTTCCCGTGCCGGCTGCGCTCGCTCATTAGCTCCGATCAGTGGAGCCAGACCTCGACGCGGCGATTGAACTCGCGGCCGATGTCGCTATCGTTGCAGGCAACAGGCGCCAGCTCGCTGTATCCTTTCGCCTCCACCCGGTTGGCAAACTGCTTGCCGAGGGCCAGAAGACCACGGCGCACCGTATCGGCACGGGCTTTTGCGAGGGCTTCGTTCTTGACAAAGTCACCGCGAGAATCCGCAAATCCCAAGAGCAGCACGCGCTTGTCGCGGTTCGCCTCCAGGTTCAAGTATGCGGCCAGACGTGAAATGTCCTGATTGGCCTTGGTGTCGAGCCGGAACGAGGCGGACTCGAACCGGAAGGTCGTCGTCAGTCTACGCGCATCGGTAATATCGGTGATCAACTGGCGCATCATCGCAAAATCGAAGTCCTCGGCAGGCACGTTCAGCGCGTATGCAATGCGCGTGCCCTGCTCACGGAATTCGAGAAGCTCGGGCGACTGATCCACGAAGTTGGCCAACTTCAGAACATCCTGGCCTTCCGCGGAGAGAGCGAAGTCGAGGAGCTCCTGGGCCAGCGGAGTCTTTGGCCGGCCGCGCGTGTAGAAATAAAGACGCCGCGCCATCGGAAATTCCTCGGTCTTGGTTGAAAAGGTCGTCGGAACGGAAACCAGTCCACATGGCGTCTCGATGTTCAGCGCACGGGCATTGCGGATGTAACCGATGAAATTGAAACTGATACCCATCGGATCGGCGGCAACCTTGTCGGACCACTCGACAACCGTACCGAGCCGCGTTGCATCCTCACGCAGGTTGAGATTACGAGGCGCGAGGACCGTGTTCTTGAAATGCATGAGCAGGCCCATGCCGTCCACGGGCGCATAGACATTGATCTTGCCCGCGGGGAGGCCGAGTTGCGACCAGTCGCTGATCTGACCAGAGTAGATCTTTGCTATGTTCTCCTCCGAAATGGAGACGGCTGGATTATCGTTGGAGACGAGCACCACCATCGAGTCGAGTGCAAAGACGTGCTCGGAACCGCTGAGACGGAGATCGGCTGCTCCCGCCGCGATGAGCGATTGTGCCTGCGCATCGGTCATGCGAGCGCTGGTCCAGACGAGATCGACGTTGCCCCTGGCCAATTCGGCATATCCGGATGCAACGCCCCGGCGGCGCACGTTGAACTGGCCGGCGGTACGTCCGTCGGGTGTCAGCAGCTTGAGCTCGATGTCGCGCTCATCGACGCCAATCGCCCGCTCGACCGTCAGGCCGCGGCTCTTGGCATAGGCCTTCACGAGCTGCGGCATGTAGTCAGTGCCGATGCCGCTGCCACCCTCCCAGTTCGTAACGCCCAGATTGCCGACTGGTCCGGCGCGCGAGGGTGCCGCCGTCATGGGAGCCGTGGGACAGGCTCCGGACACGCAGTCGAAGCGATTAACCTCGAGCGTCATGACGCCGAGCACTTTCGATTCGATCACGTAGCGCTGACCGTCAAAGGACCGCAGATCGCCAGTCACTTCGAAGCCACCCCCCTTGAAGCGCAATGTCGCTTCTTCCGCCATCGCCGTCTGGCAAACCGCGACACCCCAACCCATCGCCACCAAGAACGCAACAAGGCGGCGGCGCCCCGAAGTCCACATCGATATTCTCCTGTCAGTGCGAAAACCAAACCACTCGACCATTAAAATTCATCCCCGGGCCAACAGATCGCTCAGCGTATCGGAGTTGAAGCGCTTCGACTCCGGCAATTGCTGATCGCAGGGCGCAGAGCCCAAGCGAACCGATTCCTTTTCGACCCTGCCGCCCGGGCGCAGGCGCACGACCAATGCTTCGATCACCGCCAACTTGCCCTGACCGCAGTATTCGCCGCGCGGCATGTCGCCCCGCGTCTCGTAATCGATCATCAGCGTGATGGCGCCCTGGCGCTGGCTCTTGTTGTGCAGGAATGTATAGACCTCCGCGTGTGCGCCGGTGCCCTCGCCCGTATCCTCGGTGCTCAGGAAGCCGCGGCCGCGCGAGCCTTCACGTGCCGCGGTCAAAGCTGCTTCGAGGCTCGAAGGGGACTTCGACCAGACGTGACCCGATCCGCCACGCGGTGCGAGATACTCGAATGCATGAAGATCGAGATTGACGGGCGCGGACCAGAGTATTGCGACTTTGGAGACCGACGCGAAATCAACGCCCGACGCGTCGATGTCAGTGGTGGAACCATCTTCGAGTTTCATCACCAACGGCGCTGCGCCTTCAAACATATCGAGCATGAAGGTCAGGTTGCCACTGTTATCCGTTGTGCGCACGAACTGGTGGCCAGCGTAAATGAATGTGACGGGCCGGCCGGCGAGACAGCTGGAGCGGAGGTTGATTTCGAGGCGGCCTGCAGATTCGGCCTGGGTTGTGATCTTTACGTCCCGGCAAGCACCGCCGGACGACATGCGTTGGGCGAGATTATCGGCTGCTGATCGGCGCCGGGCTTCGGCAGCGTGGCGTGCGCGCTGCTCGTCTTCAGCTCTCTTGCGCGCGGCTTCGGCAGCTTGCCGCTCACGCAGTTCCTGCTCGGCCTTTTTGCGAGCTTCCTCTTCTTCAGCCGCCTTGCGTGCAGCCGCGGCGGCCTGACGAGCGCGCTCCTCGTCCTCAGCCTTCTTGCGAAGGGCTTCCTCTTGGGATGCCTTGCGCGCAGCCTCCTCCTCCGCCTTCCTGCGCGCTTCGGTTTCAGCGGACAATCGCTCGCGCAAACGATCCGACTCGTCTTTCAGGTGTTTGAGCGAGTCCTCCGACTGACGCTCGTGCGATACGGCGCCGTTATCAGTAGGCAAGCGCCGCTCGTCAACGAACGACGGCAGTTGCGACTGCCCTTGGCCCCATGCAGCCGTATGCGTGCCCGAGCCGACCGCCGCCATGGCTGCCGTCATCGTCAGACACACGGCAACCGCGACCCATCGCATCGCCCGGATCATGGAGCCCCCTTCGTCAATCTGGCGATCGATTGGTCGACGTTTCGGCAGCCACCATGTGTCTTTGCATTTCGGTACAGGTTGAGCGCGCGAACCTCGTCCTTGACAACGCCGAGGCCGTGTTCATGCAGCGATGCAAGGAAGCAGAGTGCGATCGGGTCTCCCTGCGCCGCTGACAATTCCCACAGTGTGCGCGCCGAAGCATAATCGGGAGCACCTGTTGCTGGAGCCGCATACAACGTGCCGAGTTGGGTGAGAGCCCACACGAGACGCTGTTCACCCAATCCGAGGGCGATCGAGCGGCGTAGCCAATACTTGGCCTCCTCCTTATCCGAGATGCTCGATCCGGCGAGACTCTGGTCTGCCTTCTTCAGTGCGCCAGCGAGATCGATGGCCGTCGCCTGATCGCCTTGCGTGGAGACTTCCGGAACGGCGAGAATTCCGCTCAACGTCGTCAAGGTCGAAGGTTGCTCGATCGCTTTCGACGCCGTGCTCTGCTGCGCGGGCGACGACAACAGTCCGGCGAAGTCACCACCGCCGCGAAGAGCGAATGTCGAAGCGATCGCCAGAAGTGCGGCCACGAGGAAGCCCAAGCCAAAGGCGCGCTGGAACGTGTAAAAACTGCGTGCCTGCTCACCCTGACGCGTGAGGAACTTCGGCGTGTGGCCCGGAAGCGAATGTGGGGTGCCGGCGGGCGCAACGGTCTTGGCAGCAGCCACAGGCGCTCGGGCAGGAAGCGGCGGCGGCGTTGCTGGGCCAGGCGGCTTTGTTGCACCTCGTGAGACCGGCGCCGCCCCTGTCGTCCTTGACGGATAGAAATCTGGCAGCGGCGGATCCACCGGCGCCGATGTCGGAGGTGCCGCGACACGCTTGACAGGAGGCGGAGGCGAGAGGTTCGCCAAGGCAGGTACCGGCGTGGGGACGTTGTCGGCAGCGACAGGTGGTGCAGGCGATTGCGGCTCTTCGGTGTTTTTCTGTGGCGTCGACGCTGTGGGGCCAACCGGTGGTTCAGCCGGAGCGGGGCTCTTTGGGGCCTCTTCGCTCGATGTGACGAGTTTAATCGTGCCTTTCCGTTTCACGTCGAGTCGCGACAGCCCTTCACCAACCGCGACAGCAGGCGCACTTTCCGAACCGGCAACTTCGTTGGCCGACTCGGCTTCTGCCGCCAGTCGGACCGCCGCCAAGCTCTCCAACTCGGCCCGGCGCGCCTTGGCGCGCGCAGCAATCTCGGCACGACGCCTTTCGGCGCTGACGACGACCGTGCCTCGGCGGGCACTGCGAAGTGCGCCAAGACTCGGCCAGCGCAACTCCTCTCGGATCGATGCGGATTGAATGGAGACGGCCACTGGCGTCCCCGGCAGCAGCGCGGGCCAATCGATGACCTCAGCGGCCACCGACATCTCGACACCTTTTTCGCCAACACGCATCCTGGAGACGATGAGATCACCCGACGGCCATCCCACACAATCATCGCGGCGCGCGTCGTCATCGAGCGGATCGATGCGGAACACCGGCTTTTCGGGAAGTTCGAATACGTCCAGCAACCGGATGATGACCTCACCGTCGTCGGCGCCCTCGGCCGCTTTTACGATCTCAATTTTCGCGCCCTTCACGGCTAAACCTCGAGTCGAACGTTGGAGAATTCGGATAGCAGGCGCGCCAAATCGGACGTCAAGTCGCTCGCCGACAAAAAGTTGGCGTTAGCAATATTCGCCTCGACCAAGCGCGAGAAAGCTTCGCACCAAAGCTCTGCGAAGGGCCGCCAGTCTGCCGTGCCCGCCGTCTCGCCGGCATCGTCTGCCTGGGCATGCTCCAGAACGGTTCCGGTGACGGAGTACACCTCTCCCACGCGGTGCACACGCTTGTCGTCGACATCCAGGCGCTCCAGGAAGCCGTGCAACGCCGCAGCAACTGTGCTTGCGAAGGCACGTTCGCCGGCGTGGGTGCGCGCAACGAACGCCTCGATCACCTGGGCAACGCGCCGGACGAGGCCCAATCGAACCGCACCCATGGCGATCTCGTCAACGAGATGCTGGGCCACCCAGACCGGCATCCCGATCTGGCGGCAAAAGCGCTCGGCGCGAACCAGTTTCCGCATGGACTCGAACCAGTGGCCGACGGCCGCCTGCGCAAGTGCCATCGACATGGCGCGCGGCACAAGCGCGGGTTGCGATTGGGCAGCGTCGATCAAGTCGGATTCGATGGACGTGAGCGGACGGACGACTCCCTTGGTGCGTTCGTCGAGGGAAGCGAACTCGGACCGACGATAGACGGCAACGAGCTGCGGCTCTTCGATACGCAGAGCAGAAAGCAGCATGCCGAGGCGCTGTTGGCGCACCATATGCTGCAGGCGGTGATCAAGGACAGCGGCGACCCTGTGACGCCAGTCATCGAGGTCCGTTGGGTCGCTGTCAGTTCGATAGCGCAGCAGGCGGCTGTGTACGCGAGCATGAAGCTCGGCAAGCTGGCGGCGCAGCTCGCGTTCCTTGCAGGATCTCTGACTTACGATGGCGACAGCGTCGAGCAGGCGCTGCGCGTCGCTTCGCGTACCGATCGGCGTCAGAGGCAAGTCCAGCGCGCCGTTCGGACGGGCGGCGCCCGCTGCCGTGGCGGCTGCGGGCACGATCATGGCGCTGCGCGATCCGGCCGGTTTGTCTTTCCTGCCAGATCGATCCAGGCGCACGGTGAACGAGTTCGCAAACGGCTCGCCAGGCGTCCACTCGGCGAGCCACGGCAGTCCGGCCGCGACGGTGTGTTGGATATGATATGTGAGCACGTCTCTCGCCGGCAGGGCGTCGCCCTGGCCTGCCGCCTGTGCAAGCGGGGCGCTTTCGATCGCCTCAGCCACCACGAAAAGCCTGGTGGGCGCACGCTCACGCTGGTGCGGTTCAGCGCCGTGCGCCAACTCGACCCAGTCGCTGACGACGCCAGGCAAAAGGCCGTTGGCGCGCGTGCCGCTCTCTACACACACGACCATGCATGTCAGTTCGTAACGCCGACTTGATCTGTCCAGAAGGTAGCGGGCTTTCACGTGCGCGAAGACCCCGGCGAGCTGCTGGGCGTCGGGCAAGGCGGCAATGGCATGCATGCGCTGCAAGCGACGCGGTGGGGCAACCTCAAGGTCACCGGGCAGCTCGACCGCCGCAAAATCGATTACGTCTGCCGATGCAAGGCCCGCCATGGCTCCCGCCGGTGTGGACAGGCTGACCTCGGCTGTGAGCGCAGCCAAGATGGCCCGCGGCATCGTCGTCGGATGGCCATAGCGTCCGACGATCCGCACCGGCGCATCGTCGCCTTGTATCAACTGCTGGAGGGTCGCCGCAGCGATGATGCTGTCGGAATGAACGACGAACCAGCCGGAGGTCGGATCCCGCTGCAGCAGAGCCTCACGCGAAGCGAAAGCTTCGACCGTGAAGCCAAGCTGCGCAAGCGCCGCGACCAAATCGGCGAACAACTTCGTCAGGTCCGGTTGATCGTTCCAAAGCAATGAGAGGGCTCGGATGCGTTCGGAATCGGGGATGTGTGCCGCGACATCGGCGAGGTCACGCCAATAATTCGCGGCAGCGAGCAATCGCAGGCCGGGCGACGCTGGATGATTGCGCTCGACAGTCTCTTGCAGCCACATCACATCCGCTTCGGAAAAACCGGGCGTCGTAGCCGGCTGAACCTTGGCGGTGACATCCCGGTGTATCGCACTCATGCGGTCCAGGGTTTCGTGCGCGGGCGTGCCCTCGGGAAAGCAGATCTGATGCACGCCCACCATGATGGCGGCAAGATCGGCAATTCCAAGTAGCCCGATTCTGAACGGATGATCGCGCGGCGGCGCCGAGGTTGCGGCGGCGCGGTAGCGCACGGCTACAGCGCGCCCGATATTGCCGGAGCGCAATAGCAGCCGGCGCAGGATCTCATCTTCGTTGTGCTTCAGCTCCGTCTCGCTCAGCGGTGTCTGTGGCGAAGTCAATGCGCCTACCATCTGGGCGCGCAGGTTCGCCCACTCGCTGACCAGCGCTATGGCGGGCGGCTGGTCAACCGCCTGCTGGACGCTGCGATAGCGCACGCCCAACATCTTCAGCTCGCTCGACAGACCGGGCTGATTTTCAGCGATCACCTGACGATGACGCTCCAGCCAATGCACGATATGCTCAAGTCTCTCGATCGACTGGCGCGCATCGAGACTCGTCCTTTGTGCGGGTATCATGCAGCGCCCTCCGTCCGCGAACGACGCGCGGCTGCGGCGGTCGCATCGTGGGCGATGGCGCGGTTGGATTTCGTGTTGTCCCGCGAAACATGACGCGCCGATGAATTTGCGACGCCATTACCCGAGAGCCAGGCCGAAGCGAACTGAGGCGGTCTTGCAAGACGCAGTTCGTCGGCCAGCGCCGCAATCCGGTCGACTTTCGCGTCCGAGCCGCGGCCGCAGGTTGCAGCGCCGACCAGCATAGCCATGCGAGGATCGACGCCCGATAGTGCCGGCGGGGCGTGCGCGAAAGCGTAGGTTTCTTCCAAGCGAGCATTCATGTTGACGATGCGATGCGGGCTGAGCGGAAGCGACGCTTCAACGAGGCCGGAGACCTCCGCCAGATCGGCATAGCGGCCGCTCAACAGCATGAGATCAGCGCGCAAGGCACGACAGGCTTCGCTGGCACGCGTCACCGGCTGTGCGAAATGTTGCGAGATGGTTCGGGACAGATCTTGCGCATCGAGCGCGATAGCGACTTCTGCAAGGCAAAACTCGCGTGCGCCCTCGCCGGCGGCCAGCGCCTCAAGCTTCGCATCGAGTGGTGCCATGCGTCCGTCCCCCAGACGTACGAGATGGCTGAGCGATACACGGCGGACGATGGCCGACTGTCTTCTGCCGGACACCGCCTGATGCAGTTCGATCAGCGCGGTTGCCGCTGGGACCAGCACTTTGCGCACAAAGCGAGCCGAAAAGTGGCGGCCGAGCTTTTCGGTGTCGTTGGCCGCCTCGAGCGCGCGGACCAGAAGGGCGGCGCCATCTGCGTGACCGGCACTGTCGAGTGCAGATGCGATGGCGGGCAGGATATGCGCGTTGATCACCGTTTGGATAAGGCTGTCGCCGGCGACCGTCGTGTGATCGGCAACCTCGATGCTCGGCGTGAGACTGCCCTGTGCCCCCACCGTATAGTCGACGATGCAGAGCGTGGTGGTCCGGCTTGCCATATCCAGCGTCGCGACTCGAATACCTGGCAGTCTACCGTTCCGCTGCCGGAGTCCGGAGCGTCGGAATAGCGAGATGAACTGGCGGACACCGCCGGAAAAGCGTTGCTGTATTTCTTCGTGAAGATAGACAATCTGGGAGGATAAGCCCGCATCAATGCTGAGCACCACCTCGGGGCGGCGTGGCGTGAGGGCGTCATTCTCATTCCAACCGCGAGCCGACCAGATCTGATCGAGCGCCTGTTCGACGCGGGCCTTCAACTGTTCGCGTTCATCGGAGGATGCTGAGAGCTGACAGGTGATGAGCACGCGCTTCAACGTTCGCAGATGACCGCTTGTGCTCACGCGGCCGGTGGCGCTGACCTGGGCTACAGCGTGCAGGATGCATTCGGCAATGAACATCGATAGAACCGCCGCAGACGAGAAATGCGGACGCAGGGCCGGCGCAAGGTCCTGCGCTGCATCCGTTATGATCCGGCCATCCTCAGTAATGTGGGATAGCAGTCGGCCGGCGACCATTGCGCCGGGCTCGTCGGATTTGCCAGCGGCGCCGGGCTTGGAGAATCGCCAGATCTCCGCGTGCGCCTTTGTATCCGCAACAGCATCGATGAGGCCGCAGAGCCCTGTCTGGCCTACTGCGGCTCCTGGCGCGTGCGAAAGGCGCAAACCTTCCGCACCGACGCGCACGAGGCTCGGCCAGTAGAATGCGTCGAGGCGCCCACTGCGCAATGAGGCGTGCTCATCGCCGAAATCGGGAGCGGAGAATTCCGCAACAGTCGGAAATGGCGCTTCGTGAGTTTCAGTCGGGCAGGACAGGTCGCGGAACCGTAGGGCCTCGGGCTCCTGATCCGCACCGGCTGGCGGTTCATCACGCGACGGCACGATTGCCGCAGACGTCTCGGCTGTGTCGATGTCGAGCAGCAGATCGACATTGCTCGAGCGCGTGCGCCAATGTGCGGAACGGATGTCGACGAACTGAAGTTGAGGCATCTCCAGTGCGGTATCGAGCACTTTCAGCATCGAGAGATAGCGCGCAACGCGCTCCAGAGTGAATGCGGTCTCGGAATTTTCGATATTCGGTGACGCCGAAGACGGTTTCGCACTGCTCTCCTCAAAGCGGGCGTAGAGGCGTGTCAGCCACGCGTCGAACCAGTCGCTTCCGAGAAAAGCGTCGACATGAGCAGCATCGCTCACCAGCTTGAAGATGGGAGCAAAAACGACGTCGTCACTGTTGGGGAGTAGATAATCCCGCTGATCGATACGGCTCAGCGGATCAACCTGTGTGTCGATCGCTATGACCGCTCTCAAGGTATCGACGTTGCGCAGGCCCTCAGTGGGCCGTTCCAGATAAAGTCGAACCCAATTCGACGGGCCTTTGTCGTAGCGCGGTTCGCCATCCTCGCCACGGCTGAGAAAGCGAAGATAGGGCAGCGGAATCCAAGTTCCGAGAAATGGCTCGAGCGCCTGAAACCCTGAAATCCATCGGGATTGGGAGGGTGCGAGCGGCTCACCGGTCAGCGGGTTCCATTCCACGCCGTCGCAATCTGCCGGCTCGCTGAGTGGAATGAGTAACCGGCCGACCTCTGGGTCGGGCTCCTCGATGAACTTGCCAGCGGTCGCAGTAAGCGAGGCTGTTTGAATTGCAAGGTCTATGAATTGGATACCCGAAAAGGGAACGAGGCGTGAAACTGCGGCAACGAGGGGATTTGCACCCGCCATCCTCGTGCCTGAAACAGTGTTCGTCCTCACCGCGCGGAGTTCGGCGTTCGACATTCGATGTTACTCGTACACACGTACAACCAAAAATACGGACACGCAGGTCCCACACCGGTCCCTTACGTGATCCAGAGCCATGGCATTGCCACGCGACGTCAGCGCTCCACTCGCCTATGTCGTAACACCCCAGCCGCAAATCCTTGCGACACCCCAAGACTGAAACCAGAAGTAGAATAACAACTGTTCAATGGCCCGCCAATACGAACCCTCATCCAGATGTATAGAAATCATCAGCCGACCACGGCCCGGACATTAGCGCCCTGCGCAGGCGAGACCATGGCGAAGGCATAAACAAAGTTACCGTGGCAGTTGACCAGCGCATTGCGCGGTCGATATGCTCTCAGCCAGTCTAGAGCTGGTCAGATCTTGATTGATTCACGACTGGCCGTTGTGCCCTAGTCTGTCCTTTTGTTTGAGAGCCTGATTCACGCCTCAGACGGAAGCGCGACTGCTTCCATCTCAGCCGATCAGGCTCCAACGGCCCGCATCTGGTGAAAGGCGCTGTTCGGTTGACGGCTGCGCATTTTCCATGTCTGGCTCGGGCACGAGATAGCGGTAGACGAGCGAGAAGCAGGCAACCCAGATCAGAGAGAAAGATCATCACCCTCTCGACCAAGAAGACAGCGACAAACTGAAGTTGGGTCTCGGTCTCCGCCATGTGGCTCGTAAATGTTAGCCAGTATGGCCAGTAGCTCAACAGACCACCGCCGAAAAGGCGCCAGAAATGACCTTGCGTGACGTGTACCACGAGTCAGCGAATGAGCGCTTCGCGCTGCTGCCAACGGCGGTCGCGGGCAGCGCGCCACTTGGATGAAAATCCAAAGTGGAACCTTGCGTGGTTCCCTCGTCATATTCGCCAGCTCCCGAACCTGACCCGATCAATTTTGTCACGGATGGGATCAAGGACTTGTCAGCGGCTACGACGCGGCGCGGATCGCCTCCGTGTTTCCGTCAAACATGAATGCGATCGAGGGATCAGGCAAACTGGCAAACAAAAACGCCGCCGGGGCGAGTTGCCCAGGCGGCGTTTTCATGGTTCGCAAGACGCGAATTCCCAATTCGTGTAGAGGATCTATGACTTCTTTGCTCAGCAAATCGCGTTGCAATCGCGCTTCGCTTATTTCCAGAACTCACACGGCTCGGCAGACCTGGCAACGACCTACTCTCCCGCGTCTTGAGACGAAGTACCATCGGCGCTGGGGCGTTTCACGGCCGAGTTCGGAATGGGATCGGGTGCAGCCACCCCGCCATAATCACCAGGTCGGCGGAGACGTGTGAGACTTCTGGTTTTGGTCTTCCTGCTGTTTGCGAAGCCCATCTGATGATGAGCATTGCTAAATGAGAGCGTTCAAGCCGATCGAGCTATTAGTACCGGTAAGCTACATGCGTTGCCGCACTTCCACACCCGGCCTATCAACGTGGTGGTCTTCCACGACTCTCAAGGGAGAACTCGTTTCGAGGTGGGTTTCCCGCTTAGATGCCTTCAGCGGTTATCCCGTCCGCACATAGCTACCCTGCTGTGCCGCTGGCGCGACAACAGGTCCACCAGAGGTGCGTCCATCCCGGTCCTCTCGTACTAGGGACAGATCCTCTCAATTCTCCGACACCTACGGCAGATAGGGACCGAACTGTCTCGCGACGTTCTGAACCCAGCTCACGTACCACTTTAAACGGCGAACAGCCGTACCCTTGGGACCTGCTCCAGCCCCAGGATGTGATGAGCCGACATCGAGGTGCCAAACGACGCCGTCGATATGGACTCTTGGGCGTCATCAGCCTGTTATCCCCGG
>JRYH01000097.1_pt1 | contig 147401 bp, 139 predicted proteins | sample 235351 | NCBI WGS metagenome assembly JRYH01 (sample SAMN03074221, study PRJNA261480) | activated sludge metagenome | biome: Wastewater Treatment Plant; feature: Wastewater; material: Activated sludge; isolation source: activated biomass of a wastewater treatment plant treating wastewater... ... | reverse complement strand
CAGCCGCGCCGCGCCAACCGCCGTCGGGTTCGGGCTGGTGAGACCGCCGACAAAGAGGATTGAGGCGATCAGCATCAGCAGCATGCCGATATGCCGGCCCGCGTTTCCGGCCTGCCAGAGCGTCTCCCCCGCAGGCGCATCCCGATAGGCGAGGACGAGCCAGACGAAAACGAGGATGGAAAGAAGACTGAACCCTGCGAGATACGCCTTCTCGCCCGTGGCGGCGACGATCCGGCCGCGCAGGACACTCGACGGGATGATATGAATGGCCAGAAAGACCAGTGCTGCAAGCAGGAGCGCCCCCATTGTTCCTGTCATCTTCTCCTCCACATTCTTGAGAACAATGAGGCGGAGTGTGCCACTAAATGACGCCGCGCAAAAGCACCGAGCCTACAGAAAACAGTAAATTTGCGAGATTGATCACAGATGATGCGCCAGCATCAGTAGCGATCGGCGTATTTTTCGATCACCCGCCGCCCCTCGTCCGTCAGCTTGCAAACCAGCCAGTCGGGCTTGATCGGGTTGTCAAACCACGGCTCGACCCAGCCCTGCTTGAGACAGCTTCTGATGATCGCACTGCTGATCTGCTGCCCATCCGAATCAAAAAGCGGCAGTTTCCCGCCGGGCTGATAGCGCCCGAGCCGGAGATAACGAAGCTGCGCCGCAGTGGGTGATTTTGTAACCATGACCGCCAGATTAGTCCAGTTGCCGGCCCCGGTACAGATCGCAGGGGACCGTGGATGAAAAGGAGGCTTTAATTCTTAACGCGTCCGGTTTAATAAACCATCAACAACAAATCTACGCGCGCCGGCCCGCCCGGTTCTCTGACAGGAAGCAATTCATGTCTCTCAAATTCGCCGCCAATCTGAGCTTCCTCTATCAGGACCTGCCCTTCCTTGATCGCTTCGCGGCCGCTGCGGAAGACGGCTTCAAGGGCGTCGAATTTCTCTTTCCCTACGAGTTCGATGCGGAAGATGTCCGGCGGGAACTTGCAACCCACGGCCTCACGCCCGCGCTGTTCAATTTCAGCGCCGGCGACTTCGCAAAGGGTGATCGCGGCCTTGCGAGCCTTGCGGGGCGGCGCGGCGAATTTCGTGACAGCCTTGCGCAAGGCCTCGCCTACGCCCGGGCGATCGGTGCGGAGCGGATGCATCTGATGGCCGGGCTTCGCGATGAAACGGTCTCGCGGGAGAGCCAGTATGCGACGTTTCGCGACAACCTTAGAATCGCCGCTGACATGGGCGCGGCGGCCGGTGTCGCGATCCTGATCGAGGCGATCAACACGGTCGATATGCCGGGCTATTTCCTGGATAGCCTTGAGATGGCGACGGCGCTGATCGAGGAGATCAATCACCCTTACCTCGGCCTGCAGTTCGATGTCTACCACGTCCAGCGCATGCATGGGGATATCACGCGGCATTACCGCGCCGCGGCGACGCATATCCGCCATATGCAGATCGCCAATCCGCCGCATCGTCACGAGCCGGACAACGGCGAGATCAACTATCCTTTTATCTTCGATTTCCTCGAAAAAGAGAGTTATTCGGGGTGGATCGGCTGCGAATATATCCCCTCCAACGGCACGCGGGCAACGCTCGGCTGGGCGAAGGACTATCTCTCTCCGCCGCGATGAAGGCGGTAAATAAACCACGGATCAAGAGTAGCCTCCCGCCCGCGCTTGGGCTATATCTGGAGCCATGACGGACAGCTTTGACATTGGCAATTTCAATCCGGGCGCCACGCCGGCGCGCGATCACGATTTCACCTATCTTGACGCCCTGAACGAGGGGCAGCGGGCCGCGGTGGAGGCGCTCGACGGGCCCGTTCTCGTGCTCGCAGGCGCAGGCACCGGCAAGACGCGGGTGCTGGTCTCGCGCCTTGCGCATATCCTGAACCTCCGCCCTGTGCGCCCGTGGGAGATACTCGCCGTCACCTTTACAAATAAGGCCGCGGCCGAGATGCAGGAGCGTACCGCCGCCCTCGTCGGCCCGATCGCGAGCGAGATCAAGCTCGGCACCTTTCACGCGATCGGCGTCTGGCTCCTCCGCCGTCACGCAGATCTTCTCGGGCTCGCGCGGAATTTCACCATTCTGGACACCGACGATCAGCTCCGCCTGCTGAAGCAGATCATGAGCGAGGGTGGCGTCGATCCGAAGCGCTGGCCGCCGCGCGGTCTCGCCGGCGTCATCGACCGCTGGAAGGACAAGGGCCTGCGCCCCGATCAGGTGACCGGTGCGCCCGGCAGCGAATTCGCCGATGGCAAGGCTGCGGCATTTTATGCGCGCTACCAGACCCGGCTCACGGAGCAGAATGCATGCGACTTTGGCGACCTGCTGCTGCATGTCCTGACGCTGTTCCGCCAGCATCCGGAGATCCTCGCGCTCTATCAGGAGCGCTTCAAATATATCCTCGTTGATGAGTATCAGGACACCAACGTCGCACAGTATCTGCTGCTCCGCCTGCTCGCGCAGCGGCATCGCAACATCTGCTGCGTTGGCGATGATGACCAGTCGATCTATGGCTGGCGCGGCGCGGAGGTTGGCAATATCCTGAAGTTCGAGGATGATTTCCCCGGCGCCCGCGTCATCCGCCTTGAGCGCAACTACCGCTCCACCGCGCATATTCTCGGCGCCGCCTCCGGCCTGATCGCCCGCAACGAGGGACGCCTTGGTAAGACCCTGTTCACCGAAGATAATCCAGGCGAGCCTGTTGTTCTCAAAAGCCACTGGGACGGGCAGAGCGAGGCACGCTGGGTCGCCGATGAAATCGAGGCGCTGGAGCATAAGGGGACGAGCCTCAAGGATATCGCCATTCTGGTGCGCGCCAGCTTCCAGACCCGCGATTTTGAAGAATGTTTCCTCAGCCTCGGCATCAAATACCGGGTCATCGGGGGCCTGCGCTTCTATGAGCGGCGGGAAATCCGCGACGTCCTCGCCTACCTCCGCGTGATCCACCAGCCCGATGACGATCTCGCCTTTGAGCGGATCTACAATCTGCCCAAGCGCGGCCTTGGCGAAGCGGCGCTTGAAAAGCTCCGCGAGATCGGCCGCGGCGCCGGGCTTTCCCTCTCGCGCGCCGCCGATTTCGCCGTAGAGCAGGGCCTGTTCAAAGGCCGGGCGCTTAAAAGCCTCGCCGATCTGATGGAGAGTTTCGATAGCTGGCGCGCGCAGCAGGATGTCATCTCCCCCGCCGATCTCGTCGAGACGGTACTGGAGGAGAGCGGCTATATGGACATGTGGCGGCAGGACAAGTCGCCGGAAGCCGAAGGCAAGCGGGAAAACCTCAAGGAAATGATCCCGGCGCTTGCCGAATATGAAAGCCTCGGCCAGTTTCTTGAGCATGTCTCCCTGGTGATGGAAAATAATGCCGACACGAGCGGTGATATGGTCAGCCTGATGACCCTGCACGCCGCCAAGGGGCTGGAATATGACATTGTCTTTCTTCCCGGCTGGGAGGAAGGGCTGTTTCCGCATCAGCGCGCGCTCGAGGAGAACGGCGTCAAGGCGCTGGAGGAAGAGCGCCGCCTCGCCTATGTCGGCATCACCCGCGCACGGACGCGCTGCTTCATCAGCCACGCGAGCAACCGGCGCATTCACGGCCAGTGGCAATCCTCGATCCCGAGCCGCTTCATCGACGAGCTGCCGCGTGCGCATATCGCCGATCTGTCCGAGCAGGGGCTTTACAGCACCAGCCGCTCGCGCGAGCAGAGCAGCTTTGCGCCCGGCTGGAGCAGCGGCAGCGGCGGCAACAAAACCCTTGCCGACCTGCTCGAGCGGCGTGCCCGCGCCAATGAGCGGCTGATCGACAACAGCACAAAGCCGCGCGAGAGCGCCGCCTCTGCCGGCGGAAACCCCGCCTTCGCCATCGGCAGCCGGATCTTTCATCAGAAATTCGGCTATGGCCGGATTGTTCGCAAAGACGGTCCGAAGCTCGAAATCGCCTTTGACAAGGCCGGAATCAAGAAAGTGATGGAAAATTTTGTCGAAGCAGCCTGACCCGTCCCTGTGGCAGCTCACCCTTACCCTGCCGCTCGATCAGGCGGACCGGATCGCCGATCTTTTTGAAGACGAGGCGTTGACGGTCTCGACCGAAGAGGCCGTGCCCGACGGCTCGCTCTGGCAGCTCGATATCCTGTTTGAGGACGAGCCGACCGCTGACATGCTGCAACGCCTGCCGGGGGGAGCGGACTTCACTCTTGCCCCGCTCGCGCCGAAGGATTGGGTCAGTGAAAGTCAGAAGATGCTGCCGCCCGTCGATGCCGGCAGATTTTATATTCACGGCTCGCATGATGCACCGCACCCGGCCGCCTCGCGCCATAACCTGCTGATCGATGCCGGTGCGGCGTTCGGCACGGGGCTGCATGAGACCACCTTCGGCTGCCTGACCGCACTCGATGATCTGCACAAGTCACGGCATTTCACCCGCCCGCTCGATCTCGGCTGCGGCTCGGGCGTCCTTGCGCTCGCCATTGCCAAGGCATGGCGCGTTCCGGTTACCGCAAGCGATATCGATCCCATCGCGATTGACGTGACGCGGGCGAATGCAGCGCGCAATCGCCTCGCCCCGCTACTGACATATATCGTCGCGCCGGGACTTGAGCATCGGCTGCTGCGGGAGAAGGCGCCCTATGATCTGATTGTGGCGAATATTCTCGCCTGGCCGCTCGTGAAAATGGCGCCCGATATCGCGCGCGCGCTCGATCAGCGGGGGGTGCTTATCCTTTCCGGGCTGCTCGGGACGCAGGAGACGATGGTGAGACGGGCCTATTTACAGCAGGGCCTGAAGCTGAAATGCCGATACGCTATCGGTGACTGGACGACGCTGGTCCTGCACCGATAGCGATACGAAAGGAGAAGTATGGCCGCCCCGCTCCGTACAGGGAGGGAGGGAGGAGCGAGGCGGCGTTGAACAGTCAGCTCGCTTTGCGGTGACCGTTCAGATGAGCAGCTTCGACGAGGTTGTCGTTGGCGCGCAGTTGCAGCTTGCCAGTGACGGCAGCTTCGATTTCGCTACGGGTCAGGCCGATGTCGGCCAGTTCGCGCGCGTTCATTGCGCTGAGCTGGATGTAGGCGGCGCGTGCCTGCTGAGCCTCGATAAACCGGCGGGCGATCCGTGCCCAGAAGCCTTCGGTCTTGACCGGGGCCGCCGCGACGTTGCCTTCGACAGCCTGATCGATCTCACCGCGGGTGAGGCCGATGTCGCGCAGTTCGCGGTCGCTCATGCCATGCAGAGCTTCCTTTGCAGCCTTGAGGTCCCGCTTCGCTTTGAAGCCCTTGATTACGTCCGAGATCCACTTGTTCATGTGATAGTTCCTGCTTGCCTGCGCCTTCTTGATCAGCGTCACGATATCCATATCTGCGATATTGTTGTTAACGGGCGTCGTCGTTGCGAGCTTGCCCAATTCTTCGGTGCCATATTTTTTCATCTTACTGCTCCTTTCACAGCAAAAGATTAGCGTTCGTAATTTTCCTGTCTCGACGCGACGCCATTCTCATTGACGGCGGCGGAGAGAATTCTATCTTCATAGCGAAGCGCTTGGTCGACCGGCCCAAAGCCCAGATCGATGACAATCGCTTCCTGTTCGCTCGCAGGGCGGACGTAATCGCGCAGTGAGCGCATCAGCGCCGACGGGCCGAAGGAGCGACGCAGCGTTTCAAGCGTATCGCGCGATTTCGCTACCGGGCCAATCGGGAGCAGCAGCGCATCTCCTAAACGTTCGTTACCAGCCAGCATTTCACCGTTTTCCTGCAAAACATTCTCGATACCGAATATATTGCACTGCATCCATTAAAAAACAATAGCTTACAACCGGTTTTCGCCCGCAAAGATCGAAGTGGTGCATTGCATAAAACGCATAGCTCAGATTGCCTGCATGACAAAAAAGCGCCATATTCAGATACAGACGCCTGTGATATCAATAGGCTAGTTCATTAAGGATCCCCGCGATGAAAACCGCTCTGCTGTCTTCCCTTGCTCCGCTCCTCTCGCGCGACATGCGCGTGGATGATGCCGCCGAAATTCTGACGGCCGCCGCTGCCGCGCCGCCGCGCGCCGATGAGGACCTGCTGCTTGACCGTTTCTTCCCCGACATGAGCGGTGAAACGCGCGGCAAAATTCTGGGCGTCAGGGATACGCTCCGCCGGGAAATCCAGTCTGCCGTCCTGCAGCGATCCGCGACGGGCGCGCGGCTGCAGGCGCTTCGCGCGGAAATGGAGCGGAGCGGACTGGATGGCTTTATCGTGCCCCTCAATGACGAATTTCACGGCGAAGCGGCGCCGGCCGCCGCGGAACGCCTCAAATGGCTGACCGGTTTCACGGGCTCGGCAGGCTTTGCGATCGTCCTGAAAGAAACGGCGGCGATTTTTGTCGATGGCCGCTATACGCTGCAGGTGCGCGGGGAAGTCGATACCAGCCTGTTCACCCCCCGCCATGTGACCGAGGAGCCGATAGGCGCCTGGCTCAAAGCCATGATGAAACCGGGCGACACGCTGGGCGTCGATCCGTGGCTGCATACGGAAAATGCGATGAACGCCCTGAAACAGCTCGCCGCCAGTCTCGAAGTGACGCTGAAGCCGGTTGCGGAGAACCCCATCGACCGGGTATGGGAGAACCGCCCGCCTCTGCCGCTTGCGCTTGTCCAGCCGCATGGCGAAACGTTTGCGGGGGAAAGCTCGGCCAGCAAGCGCGAGCGCATTGCCGCGCGGCTCGGGCAGAGCAATGTCGATGCGACGGTCCACACACTCCCCGATGTCGTCGCCTGGCTTTTGAATATTCGCGGCGCCGATCTTCCCTGCACGCCTTTCGCGCTCGGCTTCGCCATCCTGCACCGCGATGCCAGCGTTGATCTCTTCATGGAGGCGAGGAAGTTTGCGCCGGGCCTGCACGAGCATCTCGGCAATAGGGTGCGCATCCACCCGCCGTCGGAATTCGAGGCGACGCTCACCAGCCTTAAAGGCAGAACGGTGCAGATTGACCCGACGGTCACGAGCCAGTTCATCGTGGATCGCCTCATTGAGGGCGGAGCGGTGATCGTTCGGGCGGAAGACCCCTGCCTGCTCCCCAAGGCGACCAAGAATGCGGTTGAGGTGGAGGGCATGAGGCGGGCGCATATCCGCGACGGTGCGGCGATGGTGAATTTTCTCCACTGGCTTTACGAGACCGCCGCATCGGGCGACATTGACGAGCTCGCGGCAGAGGCCCGGCTTCGCGCCTTTCGCGAGAGCGGGGAGCATTTCCGCGATCTCAGCTTCAATACTATTTCCGGGGCGGGGCCGAACGGCGCAATTGTCCACTACCGCGCGACGCCCGCGACCAACCGCAAGCTCGAGCCCGGAACGCTCTATCTTGTCGACAGCGGCGCGCAGTATCTCGACGGGACGACCGACATCACCCGCACCGTCGCCATCGGCACGCCAAGCCCGGAAATGCGCGCGCGCTTCACGCTGGTCCTGAAAGGGCATATCGCGCTCGCCCGGGCGGTCTTTCCAAAGGGCACGACCGGCAGCCAGCTCGACACCCTCGCGCGCGCGCCTCTCTGGGCGGCCGGGCTCGATTTCGATCACGGCACAGGGCACGGCGTCGGCAGCTATCTCAGCGTCCATGAGGGGCCGCAGCGGATCTCCAAAATGCCGAGCCCCGTCGCGCTGCAACCGGGCATGATTCTGTCCAACGAGCCGGGATATTACAAGACCGACGCCTATGGCATACGCATTGAAAATCTCGTTGTCGTCACCGAGATAACGCCGCCGGCGGGGGCAGAGCGGGTTGTTTACGGCTTCGAGACGCTCACCTTCGCCCCGATCGACCGCACCCTTGTCGAGCCCGGGCTGATGAGCGATACGGAAATTGCCTGGCTGAACGGCTATCATGCGACCGTGCGCGAGAAGATCTCGCCGCTTGTTGAGGGCAAGGCGCAGCGCTGGCTGGAGCAGGCAACCGCCCCGCTCTGATGACGCCCGCGCGCTTTCGCCCCGTCAACCGCCGATCAGATCAAGCCATTCCTGCTCGCTGAGCACGGTGACGCCGAGTTCGCTCGCTTTCTTGAGCTTCGATCCGGCGTTTGCGCCGGCCACCAGATAGTCGGTTTTCGCGGAGATGGAGCCGCTGACCTTGGCGCCGAGACCTTCGGCCTTCGCCTTCATCTCCTGCCGGGTCATGATCTCGAGCGTACCGGTAAAGACGACCGTCTTGCCGGAGATGCTGCTTTCCGTCGCCGGCGGATCGAAATCCGTGACGGTGATTTCGGCAAGCAGCTCATCGAGCATTTTCTGGTTGAGTTCCTCACGGAAAAACTCGACCGTCGCATCGGCAACCGCCGCGCCGATGCCGCTGATGGTGAGCAGATCCGCATAAGCCGCCGCCGCCGCGTCCTGATCCGTCGCCGAGAGCGCGCGGCGCAGGGCGGCGAAGCTGAGGTAATTGCGCGCCAGCAGCCGGGCATTGCCCTGACCGATGTGGCGTATGCCGAGGGCATAGATGAAACGATCGAGCGGAATTTCCCGCCGGCTGTTGATCGCATCAAAGAGATTCTGCGTCGCCTTCTCGCCGAACCCTTCACGGTTCTTGATCCGTGTCAGGTTGCCAGGCGCAGTATCGCGCGCCTCCAGCGTGAAGATATCGGCAGGCGAGCGGATCAGCCCATCCTCATAAAAGGCATCGATCAGCTTGGCGCCGAGCCCCTCGATATCAAAGGCATTGCGCGAGACGAAATGCTTCAGCCGCTCCACTGCCTGCGCGCGGCAGATAAGGCCGCCGGTGCAGCGCCGCACCGCATCCTGCTTGCCCGTCGCCTCGTTTATCTCCTTCGTTGCATGGCTGCCGCAGACCGGGCAGTGATCGGGAAAGACGTAAGGCTTGCTGTCTTTCGGGCGCTTTTCAGGGATGATGGCGACGACCTGCGGGATGACATCGCCGGCGCGCTGGATGATCACGGTATCGCCGATGCGGATATCTTTGCGAATGATTTCATCTTCATTATGCAGCGTCGCGTTGGAGACGACGACGCCGCCGACGGTGACGGGGCGAAGTCGCGCAACCGGCGTCAGCGCGCCGGTGCGGCCGACCTGTATCTCGATATCCTCGATCACCGTACTCGCCTGTTTGGCGGGGAATTTATGCGCGATGGCCCAGCGCGGACTGCGGCTCACGAAGCCGAGACGCTCCTGCCAGTCGAGCCGATTGACCTTGAACACGACGCCGTCGATATCATAATCGAGGCTGGCGCGAAGCTCCTCGATCTTGCGGTAGGCATCGATCGCCTCCTCCATATTCACACAGACGCGCGAGATCGGATTGACCGTGAAGCCCCAGTCGCTGAAGGCGGCAAGCACTTCCGCTTGCGTCCTGCCGGGAAGCGACGGCGCCTCCCCCCAGGCGTAGGCGAAGAAACGGAGCTTTCGCGACGCGGTGATTGCGGCGTCAAGCTGGCGCAGGCTCCCGGCGGCGGCATTGCGCGGATTGGCGAAGATCTTGCCGCTGCTTTCCGCCTGCGCCGCATTCAGCGCAAGGAAGTCGGATTTCTGCATATAGACTTCGCCGCGGATTTCAAAGATGTCGGGCGGCGGCGGCGCGCTTTTTCGGATGGTCATCGGCAGGTCGATGACGCCCCGCAGGTTCGCGGTAATGTCCTCCCCCTCCTGCCCGTCGCCGCGCGTCGCGCCCTGCACGAATTTTCCCTTCTCGTAGCGAAGGTTGGCGGACAGGCCGTCGATCTTCGGCTCGGCGAAGAAGGCAACTTCCTCATCCGGCCCGAGACCCAGAAACCGGCGCACCCGGCCTTCAAACTCGCGCAGCTCGTCATTGTCAAACGCGTTGTCGAGCGAGAGCATCGGCACCCGGTGACGGACCTTGCCAAAGCCCTTGGCCGGCGCGATGCCAACCTGCTGCGACGGGCTGTCGGGCGTGACAAGCTCGGGAAAGCGCGCCTCGATGGCAAGAAGATCGCGCCGGAGCGCGTCATACTCGGCATCCGAAATGACCGGTGCATCCTCCGCATAATAGGCTTCATCATGCGCGCGGATGGCGGCCGCGAGCCGCTCATGTTCGGCCTTCGCTTCACTCGCCGTCAGTTTCGCAAGATCCGTCATAATTATCCCTTGATAAGACTGCGGGCCGCGGCGCGCGCTTCCTCTGTCACGCTGGCGCCCGACAGCATCCGCGCGATCTCTTCTTTACGCGCGTGAGGCGAGAGCCGCTCGACAGATGTCACGGCCCCGTCCGGTGTTTCCGTCTTGGTGATATTCCAATGTGCCTCGCCGGCCGCGGCCACTTGCGGTGAATGGGTGATCACCAGCAGTTGCAGCTTGCCGGCAAGCCCCCGCAGCCGCTCCCCAACCGCGTCGGCCGTCGCCCCGCCGACACCGCGGTCCACCTCGTCAAACACCAGCGTCGGCGCAGAGCCGGCCTGCGCGAGCACGACCTTGAGCGCCAGCATGAAGCGCGACAGCTCCCCGCCCGAGGCGATCTTGATCAGCGGCCCCGCGTTGCTGCCGGGATTTGTCGCGACCAGAAAGGCGACACGGTTCATGCCTGCCGGGCCCCAGTTCTCTTCCGGCAGATCGACGACTTCAGTGATAAAACGGGCCGATCCGAGGCGAAGCGGGCCAAGCTCCTTCATGACCGCGGCGTCCATCTCGGCGGCCGTTTTGCGGCGGCGATCCCCAAGCGCCATAGCCGCCTTGGCATACATCTCGCGCGCTTCTTCCGCCCGAAGACGCAGCGCCGAAATCTCGCGGCTCCCTTCTTCGAGGCTGCGAAGGCGCGCCGTGAACTCTTCAAGCAGCCGCGGCAGGGCCCCAACATCGCATTTATGTTTGCGCGCGGCGGCCCGGAGCGCGAACAACCGCTCCTCGATCCGCTCGAGCCCGGCCGGGTCCATATCCAGATCGCTTGCAACGGAATTGATGCTCAGCTGCGCTTCGGCCATTTCAATCGCCGCACGCTCGAGCCCTTCCAGCACCGAATCGAGCCGCCCCGAGGCCTTCTCGATCACCCGCTCGATCGCCCGTGTTGCCGTCCGGATGCGGTTCTCGACGCCGCCATTGTCGCTGAGCGCCTTTTCTGCATCCCGCAGCGCTTCGGCGATTTTCTCGGCATGCATAAGCTCGGAGCGCTCGATGGCGAGCGCTTCCTCCTCGCCTTCCACCGGCGCAAGGTCGTTCAACTCCTCGACGACGTGACGGAGATACTCCTCATCGACGCGCGCCTTCTCGATCTCGCGAAGCCGTGCTTCAAGGGCCTCGTTTGCGGCCTGCATCTCACCATACAGCCGGCCGACAGCGGCAACATCGCGTTCGAGATCGCCATACTGATCGAGCAGCAGGCGATGGCCGCGCGCATCGAGCAGTCCGCGCTCGGCGTTCTGGCCGTGGATCTCCACCAGCATTTCCCCGACGCTTCGCATCAGCGCGGCGCTGACCGGCTGATCATTGATGCTGGCGCGGCTCCGGCCATCCGCGCCGAGGGTGCGGCGAAGAATGAGCGGCTCGCCGCGCTCGACCTCGATCTCGCCGAGCAGATCAAACACGGCATGATCCGCTGGAAGGCTGAATTCCGCGGTGACGATGCCCTGCTCCGCGCCGGCGCGGACAAGCCCCACATCGGCGCGCGCGCCGAGCGCGAGCGCAAGACTGTCAAGGAGAATGGATTTCCCCGCCCCTGTCTCTCCGGTCAGGACGCACAGCCCGTTATCGAAGGCAAGATCGAGCCTGTCGATCAGAACGATATTGCGGATGGAGAGTTTCTCGAGCATATCCCGGCGCGGCTAAAAGACAGCTTTCCACGCCTTCACGATCCACGAATCTTCATGGACTTCCGGCCGCAGATAATTCTTGTCAAGAAGGGCGTAGGAATCCTCATACCAGTCGCTGCCCGGGAAGTTGTAGCCGAGGACGGCCGCCGCCGTCTGCGCTTCATCATTGATCCCGAGAATCAGATAGGCCTCGGTCAGGCGATGCAGCGCTTCGGGCACATGGGTGGTCGTCTGATATTCCTCAACCACGGTGCGGAAGCGGTTGATGGCGCCGACGATATGCTGCTGCTTCAGGTAATAGCGGCCGATCGCCATTTCCTTCCCCGCGAGATGGTCCCGCGTCAGGTCGATTTTCAGCCGGGCATCCTGTGCATACTCGGTATTGGGAAAGCGGCGGACGAGATTTTGCAGCGCATCGAGCGCCTGACGGGTCACTTTCTGATCCCGCTCCACGCCGGTGATTTGCTCGTAATAGGATATCGCCACCAGATAATAGGCATAGGCCACATCCTTGTTGCCCGGATGCAGGTCGATGAAGCGCTCCGCAGCGAGAATGGCCTGGTCATACTCGTTACTCTGGTAGTAGGCGAAAGCGGACATCAGCTGCGCCTTGGTCGACCATACGGAATAAGGATGCTGACGCTCCACCTCATCGAAACCACGCGCGGCCGCACCGTAATTCTCGGCATTGAGATCGGCGAGCGCCTGATTATACAACTCCTCGACCGGCCGCTCTACATAGGCGTCCGGCTCCGTCGTCCCGCAGGCCGCCAGCAGCAGTATGAGTGCAAGGGCAGCAAACCCCCTTACGCGGTTAAAAATTATCTGGTGAAACACCTTGTTCCTCTCGGCCAATGACCCTTTTATACAGAAGCGGCGGCATTTTATCCAATCAATGATGGGAGGGGAAGTTTTCGATTTGGTTTTCTTGATCCGCAGTGATTTAGGGCGTGCAGGGATAGAGGGAAAGGACCCTCGCGCTTTCTTCTCCGCCGCATGGGAAAAACTCTCGAATACTCGCGCCAATAACTTTCATGCGCGCCGGACACACGCGAGCCATCATTAGGGGTGATAAAAATAATTTATCTAATTAACGTTAGAATTTAGCTGCTTCGTTTTTCTACCCCCGTGTGATATATTACCTATAAGGGTGAAGGCACTGCTCGATTTTCTCCAAAGACAGTACCTCGTTATCTCGAGCTGTCGGCAACACCCTTTTCAATAAAACAACTAAAAATAATTTACGTTCTAAGAAAGGTACCAAGTTACAATGGGCAAAGTCGCGAAGAGAGTCGACGACCACGTCGGTGAGCGGATCCGCGAGAGACGCACGATGATGGGTCTGACACAGGAACATCTGGCGAAAGCACTCGATATTTCCTATCAGCAGGTTCAGAAATATGAAACCGGCGCAAACCGGGTAAGTGCCGGAAGATTATATGAAATAGCGAAGCGGCTTGAAGTCGACGTCGCCTATTTCTTTGAAAATCTCGAGCCGTCAACCGCCAGCATCCCGCTTGAGCATGGCGGCAAAAACCGCTCGACGATCGAGCTGGTGCGCAATTACAGCGAAATCGACGAGCCGGCTGTCCGCTCTGCCGTCAGCGGCCTGATCAAGAGCCTCGCCGGCAAGGAGCGCCGCCGCAAGTCGGCATAATTCCACCTGACGATATTTCACACACAGAACAGGCGCGGAAACTCTTCCGCGCCTGTTGTATTTTTTATCGCTGATCGTAAAATCAGCGTCAGATTGTAGACAAATTTTCTGCGTTAGTCCCGCGCAGGCGCGGCCGCCTTCTGGGCTGGCCAGCTTGCGCCGCCGACATTGCCGCTGCGGAGCGGCGCTTCGGTCGTATAGCACCAGGCGCTGGTGTCCGCGAGGAAGGCGTGAAGCAGCTTGTTATTCAGCGCATGGCCCGAGCGGAAGCCGTAAAATTCGCCAATGATCGGCGCGCCGGCGAGATAAAGATCGCCGATCGCATCAAGCGCCTTGTGCCGCACGAACTCGTCATCATAGCGCAGGCCCTCTTCATTCAGGATATCGGAGCCGCTGAGGACAATGGCGTTCTCAAGCGAGCCGCCCTTGGCGAGCCCAAGCTTCTTGAGCTGCTCGAAATCGCTGAGAAAGCCGAATGTCCGGGCGCGCGAGATTTCCTTCTTGAAGGTGCCGTTGCGCAGGTTGTAGCTGCAGTTCTGCTTGCCGATCCGCGGATTATCGAAGTCGATATCGAAGGCGATGGAAATATTGTCCGCCGGCGAAAGAACCGCCCGCGCGGCGCCGTCGGCAACCTCGATTTCCTTCAAAACCTTGATATAGCGGCGCGGTGCCTCCTGCTCGACGACATCGGCACACTCGATCAGAAACACGAAAGGCGCTGCCGAGCCGTCCATTACCGGGACTTCCGGCCCGTCAAGCTCGATCACGAGATTGTCGATACCAGAGCCGGACAGCGCGGCCAACAGATGTTCGACAGTCGCCACCTTCACGCCGGCCTCGTTGCGGAGCGTCGTGCACATCACAAGGTCGGCAGCGCCGTCATAGCGGGCCGGGATATCGGCAATCGCCGGATCGACATCGGTCCGTCTGAAAACAATGCCGCTATTCACCGGTGCGGGAACCAGCTTCATATTGACCGTCTGCCCGCCATGAAGGCCGACGCCGGTGCAGCTGATGCTGTTACGCAATGTCTTCTGAGGAACAAACATTTTTCGCCACTTCTGTTGATAAACTTTTTACTAATTTCGTAAGCTGAATGTATGCAAGTGCCTTTGCACATACAATTCAAACATTGTTACCAATTATTTCCAAAAATCAGCCGTACCGCGGCGCCTCTGGCAGCGATCCGGTCAATTCCGCTCTGGCGGGCTGATAAATAATCGTTATGACCGCCCCGGCGAAGCGTAAAAATCCGTACTTGGCGGCGAAAAACTCTTACCTATACTGCAATGCGTTGCACGACCTGAGTTCATGCCATCAGCAGACAGGGGAAAAGATGACATCAAATCCGCACCATGCGGCCGACTATGTAAAAGAGATTGCACCCGGCTTTTTGCCGCGTGTCGGCCTGGTTCTCGGCTCGGGCCTTGGCACGCTCGCCGACAAGATCGAGAGCATTGCGGCCATTGACTATCGCGACATTCCGGGTTTTCCGCGCGCCACGGTTGAGGGCCACGCCGGCCGGCTTATTCTCGGACGCCTCGGTGGCATGGCGGTTGCCTGCATGCAGGGCCGCAGCCATTATTACGAGGGCGTTGCCCCCCGCGATCTCGCCGTTCCCATCCGCATGCTGCGCCTGCTCGGCGTCGATATCCTGCTGCTGACCAATGCCGCCGGCAGCTTTCGCAGCAAAATGAAACCCGGCAGCCTGATGATGATCCGCGATCATATCAATCTCTCGGGGCTGAATCCGCTGGTCGGTCCCAATGAGGGGGAGTTCGGGCCGCGCTTCTTCTCGATGGAGGATGCCTATGACCCGATCCTCCGACAGCATCTGGCGGCGGTCGCAAAAGAGCTCGGGATCACGCTTCATGAGGGCGTTTATCTCCATTACCTTGGCCCGAATTTCGAAACACCGGCCGAGATTCGCGCCTTTCGGTTGCTCGGCGCGGATGCCATCGGCATGTCGACGACCCCGGAAGTCCTCGTCGCCCGGCATGCGGGCCTGCGCGTCCTTGCCATTTCCAGCATCACCAATGCCGTTGCCGGGACGAGCAAAATCCCGCTCAGCCACGAGTTGACGCTGAAGCAGGCGAAACTTGCCGCCGAAGATCTCGAGCGGCTGCTGATTGTCTTTCTGGAGACGCTGAAACGCGAACTGCTGAAAGCCCATATCCGCAACAGCGAGGGGCGCAATGACTGACACCAACGGGCGCTTCTTCCCGCAGGAGATCATCCGCAAAAAGCGCGACGGCCACCGGCTGGAGACGGCCGAGATCGAGTATATGGTGCGCGGCCTGACCGACCGGAGCATCGGCGATGACCAAGTTGCTGCCTTTGCCATGGCGATCTATTTTCAGGGCATGGATATGGAGGAGCGGCTCACACTGACGCGCGCGATGATGCGCTCGGGCCGCGTCATCGACTGGCGCGACGCCGATCTCTCCCGCCCGGTTATTGACAAGCATTCAACCGGCGGCGTCGGCGATAAGGTGAGCCTCATCCTCGCGCCGCTGGTCGCGGCCTGCGGCGGCGCCGTTCCGATGATTGCGGGGCGCGGCCTTGGCCATACCGGCGGGACGATTGACAAGCTTGCCAGCATCCCCGGCTACACGACGCGCCCCGAGATGGAGCATTTCATGAAGGTCGTGCGGCATGTCGGCTGCGCGATTGTCGGCCAGAGCGATGACCTTGCTCCGGCCGACGGGCGCTTCTATGCAATCCGCGACGTGACGGCAACCGTCGGCTCCATCCCGCTGATCACCGCATCCATTCTCGCCAAGAAACTCGCTGCCGGGCTCGATGCGCTCGTCATGGATGTCAAGGTTGGCTCAGGCGCACTGAAAGCGGAGCCGGCCGAGGCGGAGGAGCTTGCCCGCAGCATCGTCACGGTCGCCGAGGCCGCAGGGCTTCCGACCCGCGCGCTCCTTACCGATATGGATCAGGTGCTGGGTCATACGGCGGGCAATGCGACCGAGGTGCGCGAGGCCATTGACTTTCTGATGGGTCGCAACGTCAATCCGCGTCTTTTCGACGTGGTGATCGCGCTCGCGGCGGAAATGCTCGTTATCGGCGGCCTCGCCGACGAGGTGACGGCGGTTCACGCGGTGAAAGGCGCGCTTGCAAGCGGCACCGCCGCGGAACGCTTCGCGCAGATGGTCGTCGCGCTGGGCGGTCCGCCCGATCTGATGACGAATGTCGCGGCGCACCTCCCGCTCGCCCCTGTGCGCCGGGACGTGATTGCGCCGCGGCGCGGTTTCATCGGCGGCATGAATGTACGGGAATTCGGCATCGCGGTGATGGAGCTTGGCGGCGGGCGGCGGCACGCGAAGGATATTATCGATCCCGCTGTCGGCCTCACCAATATCGCAGGGCTTGGCATGCGGACGAGCCCTCGCGCGCCCATCGCGACGATCCATGCGCAGAGCGAAGCCGCCGCGGAGCGAGCCGAGGCGCGGCTGCTGAAAGCCATTCAGATTTGGGATGATCCGCCGGAAATCCTGCCGCCTGTCCGCGGACGGGTGACGGCCGAGAGCCTTAAACGCGGCGAGTAGTCTCCCCTCCGCGAGAGGAGAAAATCGCGACCCGGGACAGCGCGGGGATCAGTTCTTCTTGGCCGGCGCCGCGCCTTGCGTTTCCTCGATCTTGATCTCGACCTTCGGATTGGCTTTATTGAAGCGGGCCATGACTTCATCGGTAATATTCATCGCCGGATTGAAGAACACCGTCCGCTCCCGATCAATGCCGATATTGACGCCGCGCTCCTTGCTGACTTCCGCCGCGATATGGACGATCATGTCACGGAAATTGAGACGAATACCGACAAGAACTTCATTCATCTTGCCATTGATGAGCTGGAAGTCGCGCTGCAGGCCCTGCCGCTTCTGGTTCAGCTCGTTCAGCTTCTGCTGATACGCCTCCGGCGAGATCACGGCGCGCTGCTTGTCGAGTTTTTCTTTTTCCGCAAGGAGAGCCTCTCCCTCCTTGTTCAGCTCATCAATTTTCTTCTTGAGGAGTGCCTTGACGTCCGCTTCGGCCTTTTTCGACGGTTCCGATTCCTGCAGGATGTGATTGATATCGACGACCGCGACGACAGCCTCCGGCAACTCCGACTGCGCCGCGGCAACGGATAATCCCGGCAAGGAAAGCATCGAGGCGCCTGCCGTCACGACCAATCCAACGAGCAGATACTGAATCTTATTTATCAAGTTTGTCTCCGGAACCTGGAATTTGCGCGAGCCTCTATGAGCTACATAACATCACCGGATTGAGAAATCCAGATTTGTCATATCCCCTCACCCCGCCAGTCTCGCTTCCGGGATACTTCCGAAAAATGGCAAAAGGGTGAAGTGGCCCCCAATCATCGCGCCCATCTTTTCTTTTTTGCCCATCTTGCGCGCAGCCGCAAGGGTTAGCCGTTCCAGATCTCGACGTAATCCGCCGTCGTTTCCGGCAGCAGCGCGGCCGCACGGTCTGCGGTTCCGACATAAAGAAATCCGACGATCATATCATCGCCTTCAACGCCAAGCGCGTCCTTCACATGCGGATCGAAACAGGGCGCGCCGGAACGCCACATGCCCCCATAGCCAAGCGCATGCAAGGCGAGAAGGATGTTCTGCGCCGCGGCGGCGGCGGAAAAATACTGCTCGATCGGCGGAATTTTGGGGCTCTCGGTCACCTTCGCGATCACGATGATCAGCATCGGCGCCCGCAGCGGTTTAAGACGCTCTTTCTCGAGCAGGTCTTCGCGGGCGTCCGGATCACGCCGGTGCAGCGCCTCGCGGAAAATGCCGCCGAGCTTCTCGCGGGCATCTCCTTCGACGATCAGGAAGCGCCATGGACGCAAGCGGCCATGATCGGGCGCCCGGACGGCAGCCTGCATGATCACCTTCATCTCCTCGGCATTCGGCGCCGGCGCGATCAGCCGCGCCGATGATTTGCGGGTTACAAGGGCTTCGATGGCATCCATTGAAACGACATGTCCTTCATCTTCAGACGAGGGCGGCGTGCTTTGTTCTCGCCACATTCCGTCCCTAGAATCACTCAGGATACAGAGTATATAACCCAAACCGCGTCAATGTCATAATTTGTCTGAAATCAATGCGGCTGATCACGCTACCTTGGAATATACTCCCACCATAGCGCTGAAACGGAGGAACCAGCATGTCCATAAAAACCATTCTGCTACATTTGAATGATGATTCGCACAATAACGGCGCCATCGATGCAGCGCTCGGGCTTGCCGTTGAGAACGGGGCGCATGTGTCGGCCCTCTACACCAGCGCGCGGACAATCATTCCGGCTTCCTACATGGGATATGTCCCGCCGGAGATGATCGAACGCTCCCGGCAGCTGGAAGCGGAAAAGTCCAGCGCCGCAAAGGCCCGGCTTGAAGAACTCGCCGCCAAGGTCGGCTGTTCGGTCGAGGTTTTTATCGAGGAAGGCTACGCGCCCGATCTCCTCAACAATCATGCGCTCGCCGCCGATATCGTTGTCCTCGGGCGGAGCGATCCGGACACCGACAGCGGCGGGCAGCTGCGCCATATCGCCGAGGAAATCGTTGTCAGTTCGCCGCGCCCGGTCCTCGTCATTCCGAATATGCGGCAGGAGACCTTCGGCAAACGCATTCTTGTCGGCTGGAACAACAGCCGCGAATCCTCGCGGGCGATCCACGAAGCCATGCCCTTCCTCGAAAAGGCGGACATGGTCACGCTGCTCCAGGTCAACTCCACCGAGGATGAAAATTTCGAGACCCGACAAATTCTCAGCCATCTCGCGCGGCATGGCGTGAAGGCGGAATTCAAGTCGGGCTACTGGCCGGACATCGATGTCGGCGATGCGATGCTCGGCGCGCTCGTCGATTACAGCTGCGATATGCTGGTCATGGGCGCCTATGGACGCAGCCGCATCCGCGAGATGATCCTCGGCGGCGCGACGCGGACCGTGCTGGCCCATATGACCGCGCCGACGCTGTTCGCGCATTGATCCTGCACGTTCGCAGCGGGGTCAGAAAATATCGCTCTTCTGAACCTCCCGCCACATACCGGGCGGGAGATCACCAAGACTGAGCCGGCCTATTGCCTGACGGATCAGCCGCAGCGTCGGAAAGCCTGCGGCCGCCGTCATGCGGCGGACCTGCCGGTTCTTCCCCTCCGTCAGGGTGAGGCGGATCCAGCAGGTCGGAATGGATTTGCGAAACCGGATCGGCGGCTCGCGCGGCGGCACATCGGGCTGGGGAATGATCTTTTCGGCCCGGCAGGGCCTTGATCGATATCCCCTGAACACCACGCCATTTGAAAGCCGCTTGAGGTCGGCGTCCGCCGGCTCCCCTTCCACTTGCGCCCAATAGGTCCGTTCATGCCCGTTTTCGGGGTCCAGCAACCGCTTGATGAACGGCCCGTCATCGCTGAGCAGCAGCAGCCCCTCGCTGTCCATATCCAGCCGTCCGGCCGCATAGACGCCGAGCGGAAGCGCAAATTCGGCAAGCGTGCGCTGCCCGTCCTCCCCGGTAAACTGGCTGAGAACTCCGTATGGCTTGTGAAACGCAATATATCTTGGCATGAATATCGGCTAGCTGGTAAATTTGCGGGGCGATCAGCAGGTTTTCGCCGCCGGTCAAAATCATGTTAAGACTGAGTTATCAAATTTTTAGGTAATTTTGGTCATGCTACAAGTTGAATTTCTGGCAGTCCCGTCAGAATAGTCAGACAGGCCAACCGGAATAATATCTCCATGGAAGATATTTCAACCGCGACAGTTCGCTTTATCGGACGCAAGGAAGAAGACGCCCAGCAACTCGGCTGGCTGCTTTCCAATGCCGCCAATGCGAATTTTTCTTTTGAGCATGTGACGGGTCTCGACAGCTTCATCAACACCGGCCGCGCCAGTCAGGGCGACGTCATCATCCTCGATCTCACCGAGAATAGCGAAAGCCGGCTTGCCGCAGTCTCGCAGCTCGGGCAGAAAGTCCCGCAGTCGCCGATTATCGTCCTCACCGACGAAGACGAGGCGATCGGGCGCGACGCCATCCGCCAGGGGGCGCAGGACTATCTGATCAAAAGCCAGCTCACCACCGACGGCATGACGCGGAGCATCCTGAATGCCATCCAGCGGCACCACGGCCATGCGAGAACCGCCGAGACATCCTCGCTGCTCGATTCCGCGACGGCCGTCCTCAACCGGCTGCCGATCGGCGTTATCCTGGTGACGGCGGATGCGAAAATCCTCTTTTTCAATGACAAGGCGAAGCGCTTTCTTGAGAAAAATGACGGCCTGACCGTCGGCGCCGACCGGGTCTGCCGGGCGACACTGCCGGGCGAAAGCCGCGCGCTTGCGAAACTTCTGAGCGATACGCTGAACCCCGGCGACAGCAACCGCGCGGAGGGGGATTTCGCCATTTCCCTGACCCGCATGGAAAGCGATCAGCCGCTCAATGTCATGGTCGCGCCGATCGGCACCGGCATGGCGGGCAAGGGCGCCGTGCTCTTTGTCTCCGATCCGGCGGAGCCCGTCGCGCTTTCCATTGACGCGATCTGCCGTCTTTACGGACTCACGCCGGCGGAAGGGCGACTGGCGCTTGGCCTCACCAACGGGCACAAGCTCGACGATCTCGCCGAGGAATGGGGCGTCAGCATGCACACGGTCCGCTCGCAGCTGCGCCAGATTTTCCGCAAGACCGATACCAGCCGCCAGAGCGAAGTTGTGAAACTCATCCTGACCGGCCCCGCCGCATTGCAGGCCGCGCCGCGCCTTTAAGAGCCGACGGCGCGCGAATGCGTCAGAGGGCGCTTGGCGGCGTGTCGGTCTCGGGCTGTTCGGAGAAATGCTTCCAGTTTTCCCGCCCGCCGCGGTTCTCAAGGTAATTGGTGAGGGCGCTGACGACCCGGCGATCGAACCGCTTGTCGGCGTTATCAAGCAGGATTTTAACCGCATCGCTGAAGCTGAGAGCGCTTCGCCAGGCGCGCGGGCTGATCATGCCGACAAACGCATTGGCAACCGCGATGATGCGGGCGGCTTCCCCAATTTCGGCGCCGAGCGGCTCCTTGTTCTCTCCCGCGTCGTAATATCCCTGAAGCTGGCGGAGGGTCGCGGAAACCGGCAGGTCGAACTCCACCTCTTCCAGCAGGTCGGCGCCGGCGACGAGGCTGCTCCGAATGATCTCCATCTCCTCTTGGGTAAGATTGTCGGTTTTCGTCAGCAATTCCGCGGGCACCAGTATCTTGCCAATATTCATCAGATTGCCGGCGATATCGACAGTGCGGATCAGTTCGTCCGATGCGCCCATCTCGCCGGCAATTGCGACGGCCACCTTGGCGACGCGGCGCGACTGATGCGCCGAATAGGGATCGCGGCGATCGACAAAGGCGACCAGCGTCGAGACGAGATTACGCAGCACCGCCTCGCGCCGCTCCTGCGCCATCATGACATCGGAAATATCCTGAAAGACGGTCAGAACTTCCTTGCTGTTGACCCGCGAGGAGCGAAGCGGTACGAAATCCGCCTTGATGACGCGCTCGGACGCGGTCGCGCTGTCTTTGACGCGCGTGATGATGGAGCGGGGTTCATAATCCTTGCGCACAAGGCTGTTCATCTCGGTGATTTCCCGCGCCCGCTCGGGGCCGAGAACGCTCGCCGCGGTCTTGCCGATCATTTCTTCGCGCGAGATATCGAGCCCTTCGGCGGCGACGCTGTTGGCGAAGGTGTATTTATCTTCCGCATCGAACACGGCAATGGATGTCGGCTGCTGATCGGTGACGATATTCAGAAACTCGCTCCGCTCCTTCAGCCGGTCCGCCGTCTCCTTATAGCGCGTCGCAAGCTCGGCGGCGCGGATCGACGTGCCATGTCGCCAGACGGCGATCACGGTTCCGGTGACCGCAAAAATCAGCAGCAGGAAAATGCCGAGCATGGTGGAAAGGCGCCGATCGGTCTCGGCAAGTGCCTCCTGTTCGGTGACCGTGCGCACGAGATACCAGGGCGCTGCCGACAATGCGCGGCCCGTCACCAGCACCCGCGCGCCGAGATAGTTGGAGGCGAGCGTGAAGTCGCCCGGATTATCCATCACGAACGCAGCCGCAAGATCGCCCTTGGCGCTCAGCTTGCGCGTCAGCGGCAGGGTTCCATCCACGAGCGGGGAGATATACTGCACCAGCGCGCCGTCTTTCCGCACCAGGTAATTCTCCGCGGTCTGCAACGTATCGCCCGGCTGGAACAAAAGCGGGAAGAGCGATGTCTCAACCGTTCGCAGCCCGAACACATAGCCGATAATATCCTTCACATTGCCTTCGTCCTGCACGGCAAAAACCGGCCAGACGAAGCCGATCGTCGGATCGCCGTTGATCCCCTCATACATGTCAACGAAGGCGGGCTGCCCTTCCGCCGCCTTTGCCAGCGCCGCGCGGATCGTCGGGTTCATCGGCGGCATATTGCCGCTTGAGACCAGCAGGCGCCCGGCGGCGTCGGTAAGGCCGATCCCGGCCCGCCCCGGCCGCGCCACATTGGCACGGATCTGCGGCTCTTCCGGCTCCCAGAAGCCGCTGATGACGGCCTGATTGTTGAGGAGATTGATGAGATATCCCGCTTCCGGGATTTCATTGATGGCGGTGCCATTCTCCCCCGCCTCGATGGCGAGCTGTGTGAGATAGACCTGGAGCGAGGCGTTGGTCGCAAGCGTGCCGATGGCCTGCTCCTGCTTGCGCAGCCAGTCATCGATATTCGCCGCACGGCTGTCGGCAACGATGCCAAGGCGGATTTCCCAGTTGCGGATATCGCGGGCGCGCTGCTCATCGACAAAGCGGAAGGTCGCCCAGATACCGGCGATCACGACGGCCAGAAGCAACAGAATGCCGACCCCGAGCGCCCTGTAGGTCTTCTTCTTCTCCGTCTTTCCGGTCTCGATATCGGACATACGTCCCCCCGCCAGCCTTGATAATTCTGCAGAATGCCCCGAAACTCTTTAACGAGGGGTAAATTCCGTCCCCAAACTAGGCAAAAAATGCGTTATAACGCAATGCCATTAGGGCTTCGGGAAGGATTTTGTTAACCATTCCCTTGCGATAATGTCACCCTCGGTTAAGGACGCTCCAAGGGGGCGGAGGTTGCGTGGTGGTAGGTTTAAGAAAAATGACGGTTACGACGACCCTCGCGGCGGCGCTCATTGTCGCGGGCCTGCAGCTTGCGTCGCCCGCCGAAGCAAACGCCGGCCGCCTTTTCGGCTATTCCGAAACGCCATACAGCGATCTCAAACCCTTTCCGAAATGGCAGCGCGTCCTCGACAATTACCTGAAGGCGCCCGGCGCCTGTACGCCTGACAAGTATAATCGCTGCGCCTATCAGAAATGGGTGGAACTGATCGAGGAGTGGCGTCTGCTACCAAAGGCGGAGCAGCTTGAAAAAGTCAACCGTCACATGAATCTGTTTCGCTATATCACCGACCCGGTCAATTGGGGGGTCAAGGATTACTGGGAGATCCCGAAGGAATTCTTCGCCCGCTTTGGCGACTGTGAAGACTATGCCATCGTCAAATATTTCACGCTCCGCGCCCTTGGCTGGTCCGAAGCGGATATGAAGATCGTTATCCTTCAGGATATGAATCTCGGCGTCGCCCACGCCATTCTCGTCGTTGATTTCGACGGGCGGCAGCTCGTTCTGGATAACCAGATCGGTCAGGTGGTCGAGGCGAGCCGGATCCGCCACTACAAGCCGATCTACTCCGTCAATGAGGCAGGCTGGTGGCGCCATAAGCCCGCCCGCGCTGCCAACTGATCCGACAAAAAAGGCCGCTTCTGAAAGCGGCCTTTTCTTAATCATTGGGCAGTCTGCTCAGGATCAGCCGTTTCTCGGCAGCATCGCCTCTTCCGGCAGGCTGACGCCAAGCGTGCTGTTCAGCATCCCCATGGTGGCGAGCAGGCGATATTTCGCGAAGCGGACGGAATATTCGACCGTGACCAGCGATGTCTCGGAGTTGAAAAGCTCGTTGTCCGCATCCAGCAGGTCCAGAAGGTCGCGCTGACCGATGGAAAATTCCTCGCGATAGGTGGCGGCAACGTCGCGGTTTGCCGCAACGGCGTCCGCAAGCACCGCCGCCCGCGCCTCTGAGCGGGCGAGCGCGCTCCAGCTGCGGCGGACCTCTTCCTCCACCAGCCGCTCGAAGCGGAGCTTGCGCATTTCGGTTTCGGATTTCCGGGCGAGCGCTTCCTTCTCGCGCCCTTCATCGATACCGCCGCGATAGAGGTTGTAGCGAAGGCGCAGCATCGCCAGCATATCGTCGTTATGCCCGCGCACGCCGTCGATATTGTTGTCGGCGGACGCGCTGAGTTCAAGATTGACCGTCGGGTAATAGCCGGCCTTGCTTGCGCGGATTTCCGCTTCGGATGTTTTGATGTCGGATGTCGCAAACAGGATGTCGGGATTATTTTTGAGCGCGAGGTCGATGATATCCTCGACATTGGCGGGAAGCACGCCGTCGTTAAATGTCGGCTGTTGCAGGTTCACGGGCGGGGAGCCGACGATCCGCTTATAGGTGATCTCGGCATCATCCTGCGCACGCAGCGTTTCAACCAGCGTATCCTCGGCCGCGGCGACGCGGGCGAGCGCCTGCTGGTCATCGCCGATGCCGCTCTGTCCGGCGCGGACGCGGTCCTGGATTTCCCGCAGCGTCTGGCGATGCGTCGCGACATTCTGGCGCGCGAGTTCGACGATTTCCTGACTGCGGAGATAATCGAGATAGGCGCGTACGGCGTCAAGCGCGATTGCTTCGGCGCGCTCCCTCACCCGGTAAGCGGCGCTTTCCACCCGGTTGCCCTGGCGGTCCACCTCGGCGCTGCGAAAGCCGCCGTCATAAAGTGTCTGGATCAGCGTGAGGCTCGATTCCGTCCGCCGCAGATCCTCATTATCGATGGTCACGGTATCGGTCCACTCATAGCCGATGCCCGCTTCAAGATCGAGGGTCGGAAGGTAGAGCCCCTTTGCCTGATTGAGTTCCTGATCGATCGCCCGGCGATTGGCGGACGCCTCGCCGATTTCAGGATATGTCGAGACGGTGCGCTGGACGGCCTCATTCAATGTTTCGGCGGCAGCGGTCCCGGCTGTAAGAAAGCCTCCCAATACCGCTACGAAAAGGCTTGCGGAAAACACGCCCCTCTTTCCCGCTCTGGTCCTAAGCGTCATGCCCCTCTCCCATTGGTCAATATGCGATCTGTCGAAACACACGCCCCGCTCAAGTCTGGCCGACGTATCGCAATCCGACGGAGACCTCATTATTGTCGCAATCAATCTACGCATTCTTCCCCTCTGCAATCAACTTGCCCGGCCGGCTTCGTTCGTAGGAGCGTGCCAAGTTGTAACATAATTACAACAAACGTGAGCAAAAGGAAACAGGCTGAAACGACGCATCACCGCGCCTCCTCCACTGCCTGATTTCTCGGGCCGCTTTGACAGAATGTGTCCTATTTATTCGCGAATGGTTAATTTTTGTTGAATTAAGACGGAAAAGTCCGCATTTATCGTTATATTTATGACGAAAAATCCTTGATATCAAGGGGATTTGACGGGGAAGACGCAAGCGGTTGCGCCGCGTTTGGGCGCAGCAATCGGAGAAGATGCATCCGGTGTTTTGCCGGGCGTTAACCGCTTCTTCACCAAATGGGCGTTGAATGAGATTAAGAGTGCGTATCACGACGCGTAGCCGGCATCATGCGATTATCGGCCTAAATACGGTCATACGTCTAAAGATATGAAACGGCAGGGGAAAACGGGTGAGCGAGACGTCGCATAAATCTATGGCGCTGGACGCGGATCCGGACAGCAGGCGCCTGCCTGTTCCAGAGGGGGAGAACCACACGGCTGTGGAAGATGAGATCGCAGAAGTCACGACCGCTCTTGTGAGCGAGGACCCGGCAGCCAATGAGCCCGCGGCGACCCAGCGCGGCGACTGGACGATCAACCTTTCCGAAGTGAGCCGCGCCGATCAGGATTCTCTCCTCGGCTGCCTCGCCGCCCTCACCAAGCTGTTCGACGATCCCCGTACGCCGGATGCGCTGATCTACGGCCTGCCGCTTGAAGACAACAAGCTGACCCCCGCTTTGTTCGTGCGCGCGGCGGACCGGGTCGGCCTCAGCGCCCGCATTACAAATCGAAAACTCGCCGATATCCCGGAGATGGTGCTGCCTTGCGTCCTTCTCATAGAGAACCGGCAGGCCTGCATCCTGCTCGCGCGCGAGGGTGGCTACGCAAATGTGATCTTTCCCGAAACCGGCGAAGGCGCGGATCGCATCCCGCTCAAAAAGCTCGAAGAGATGTATGCGGGATACGCCATCCTTGTCCGGCCGGGCTTTAAATACCGGGTCGAGAAAGACGAGAAGCTGCTTGACCGGAAGGGCTCCTGGTTCTGGGGGACCATGTGGCAGTTCTGGCCGACCTATGTGCAGGTTCTCATCGCAGCGTTCCTGATCAACAGCTTCGCGCTCGCAAGCCCGCTTTTCATCATGAATGTTTATGACCGCGTCGTACCCAACCGGGCGATGGAAACGCTCTGGGTGCTCGCGATCGGCGTTGTCACGGTGATCGGGTTCGACCTGCTCCTGAAAACGCTGCGCGCCTATTTCGTCGATAATGCGGGGAAGCGCGCCGATGTCCTGCTCTCGAGCCGGATTTTCGAGCAGGTGCTGAACCTGCAGGTGAAAGCGCGCCCCGCCTCCGCTGGCGCGTTCGCCAACCATTTGCGCGAATTCGAGACGCTGCGCGATTTTTTCACCTCCGTCACCGTCACCGCGCTTGTCGATCTGCCGTTTCTCGCGATTTTCCTCGCCATCATCTATGTCATTGGCGGGCCCCTGTTTATTGTGCCAGCCGTTGCCATCCCCTTCGTCCTTCTTGTCGGCCTCGCCCTGCAATGGCCGATGCAGCGCGCCGTCGCCAAAACCTCGGAGGAAGCGGCGCAGAAGCATGGCGTGATCATCGAGACCATCTCCGCGCTTGATACCGTGAAAAGCATGGGCATCGAGGGGCATATGCAGAAAGAGTGGGAGCGATTTGTCGGCAAGACCGCCGAAACCAGCGTCGCCGCCCGCTTCTTCGCCGGCCTCGGTATCAATCTCTCCGCCGCCGCGATGCAGCTCGTCACCGTCGCCGTCGTCGTCTACGGCGTCCATCTGATGGGCGAGCCCAACTCCACCATGACCGTTGGCGCACTGATCGCCTGCACGATCCTGACTGGCCGCACCATGGCCCCGCTCGGCCAGATCGCGGGGCTACTGACCCGCCTCAATCAGGCGATGGTGGCGCTGAAGGGCCTCAACAATATCATGTCGCTGCCGACGGAACGCGGTGCGGAAAAGCGCCAGCTCAGCCGCCCCAACATCCAGGGCGATATCGAATTCAAGGACGTCACCTTCAAATATCCGGGAAGCGATCTGCCGGCGCTCAATAATGTTTCCTTCAAGATCCGCGCCGGAGAGAAGGTCGGGATCATCGGCCCGGTCGGTTCGGGCAAAACCACCATCTCCCGCCTGCTCATCAATCTCTACGAGCCCGACGAGGGCGCGATCCTCATCGACGGCACCGATATCCGCCAGATCGACCCCTCCGACATCCGCCGCTCCATCGGCAGCGTGATGCAGGACATCACCCTCTTCAAGGCCACCGTGCGCCAGAATATCACCCTTGGCCATCCGCAGGCCGATGACGAGATGATTCTGAATGCCGCGCGCCTTTCCGGCGTGCATGACTTCATCAGCCGCCATCCACATGGCTATGATTTGCAGGTCGGTGAAAAGGGGGCCACCATGTCGGGCGGCCAGCGGCAGGCCATCGGCCTTGCGCGCGCCTTCCTGCCCAATCCGCCCATCCTGATGCTCGATGAGCCGACGAGCGCGATGGATCTCAATTCCGAGCGCCGGCTGATCATGCGCATGAAAGACTATATCGCGGACAAGACGGTTATTCTGGTCACCCACCGCACGTCGCTTTTCTCGCTTGTCGATCGGATCATCGTGCTTGGCAACGGGCGGATTGCCGCGGACGGCCCCCGCGACAAGATCCTGAAACTCGGCCAGGGCGGCGGCAATGTCAGCGCCGCGATCACCCGGCCCTCGCTGCGGGAGCCGGGAGAATAGCCATGTCCCAGCATCTCAAATGGGAAGACTCGGATTTCGCATCGGACGTTGTGGCGGCAAAGCTGCAGGGCCCGCATCCGCGCGCCTTCATGCTGCTGGCGGGAATCCTTGCCTTTTTCATCGTCGCCTTCATCTGGGCGAGCACGGCAGTGCTCGATGAGGTGACGCGCGGCGATGGTAAGGTCATCCCGTCCAGTCAGGTGCAGATCATCCAGAATCTCGAAGGCGGCATCTTGCGCGAATTGCTGGTGCATGAAGGCGATATCGTCGAGAAAGGGCAGATCCTGCTGCATATCGACGATACCGGCTCCGCCTCCCGCGCCGGGGAGATCGAGTCGAACTATCTTAATCTCATGGGCCGCATTGCCCGTCTTGAGGCCGAGGCGACGGACACGCCGCTCGAATTTCCGGCGGAACTGATGGCGGAGCGCAAAGACATCTCCGTGCGCGAACAAAATCTCTACAGCGCCCGGCAGGCAGAGTTGCAGTCGCAGATTTCCATCCTGCGTCAGCAGGCGCAGCAGCGTGAGCAGGAAATTGCCGAGATCAACGGCAAGCTCAAGCAGCTTCGCGCGAGCCTCGCGCTCGCCAACGAGGAATGGGGAATCACCGAGCCGCTCGTGCAGCGCGGCATCGTGCCGAAAGTCGATGCGCTGAAGCTGCGGCGCGAGATCAATGACCTTCGCGGCCAAATTTCCGGGGCGGAGCTGGCGCTTCCCCGCGTCGAGGGCGCGCTGAAGGAAGCCAACCAGCGGATCGAGGAGAAGATCCTGAGCTTTCGAAGCGAGGCCGCGCAGGAGCTGAGCCGGGCCCGCGCCGAATATGAGGCGGCGCGTCAGTCGGCCATCGGGATCAAGGACCGCGTCGCCCGGACTGAAGTGCGCTCCCCCGTCGCGGGCGAGGTGAAAGAGATCAAGATCCGCACCATTGGCGGCGTCGTCAAACCGGGTCAGGATATCGTGGAGATCGTGCCCATTGACGATACCCTGCTGGTGGAAGCCAATATCCGCCCCTCCGACATCGGCTTTTTGCGGCCGGGACAGGATGCCACCGTCAAGATTACGGCCTATGACTTCTCCATCTATGGCGGTCTCAAGGGCAAGCTCGAGCGGATCAGCGCCGACACGATCCTGAATGAGAAGACCGGCGAAAGCTTCTATCAGATTATTGTCCGCACCGAACAGAACTACCTGCAGCGCGGCGACCACAGGCTCCCGATCATTCCGGGCATGATTGCGTCCGTCGATATTCTGACCGGCCAGAAGACAGTGCTCGATTACATCATGAAGCCGATCCTGAAAACGCGGGATACGGCGCTGAGGGAACGGTAATGCGCTCCATCAGCACCTTCTGTCGCGACGCTCGTTTGCGCCGGCATCTCTTCGCCTGCATTGCGATGCTGGCATTTGCCGCAGGCCCGCCCGCGCGCGCCGAGATCACCGAGAAAGGTCTGTTCGGCCTGCTTGAAATCTCCTCCGATGATCTCTCGGCTCTGCCCATGTGGCGAAGCGTTATGGACAGCTTCCCGGCCCTCGCCGACGCGGCGCGCGAGTGTGATCAGCATATCGAAAAATGCGATACGCAGCAGATGACCCTCTGGCGGACCAAGATCGCCGAGTTGAAGCATGCGGAAAAACGCATCCAGATCATGGAGATCAACCGCTTCCTGAATGACTGGAAGCATCTCCCGGAGGCGGACGACGAGCAGAGCCGCTGGATCACGCCGCTGGAGTTCGTGTCAAATGGCGGCACGGCGCGCGACTTTGCGGTCATGAAATATGTCAGCCTGACCGAGCTTGGGTTTGACCCCGCCAGTATGCGCATCGTTATCGTCAATGATGTCCTTCGCAACCGGAACCATGCCGTGTTGAGCATACGCTATCGCGGCACGCAATATATTCTCGACAGCCTGAACAACACCCTTCTGGAGGAACGCCTCGTCACCTACTACCTGCCGCTCTACTCGGTGAATAACACCACGAGATGGGCGCATATTCCGCAGGATTTTATGAGTGCAGACGAGGTTGCCTCGGAGAGCGAAGAAAATGACTGACGCGACATTGAAGCTTGAACTCAATTCCTTCCTTGCCGAAGAAGCCCCGAACGACAGCGGCTCTATCCGCAAGGCGCCGTGGAAGCTCATTGCCGTTTTTTTCGTGGTGCTGGCCGCTCTCGGCTATTTTCTTTGTGATTACGCGATCCAGTCCCGCAAGCAGGAACTGACGGCCGCCGCCGAAAAGCGCCTCGATATCGCCGCAACCGGCAAGGCGGAGGTTATTGAAACCTGGCTCAATTCGCGCATTGCCGCAACGGACAGGGTGGCGAAAAATGGTCTGTTCCGCCTGTTCGCGACCGAAATCAACCTCGCCGATGGCGGCCGGCTGCCAAAAGCCCTCAACGATCAGCTCCCCTATATGCAGAACGCACTCAGCAGCTTCGCGCGGCAGGAAGGGCTGATCGGGGCGTATCTGCTCGGGCCTGACGGGCGCGCCTATCTTGCCTCTGGCGATGCGCCGCCGCTTTCCGATGCGCAGCGCGCCGCCGCCCGCGCGCAAAAGGACCACGCCGGCGTCACCTTCCTCCCCTTCCGCGCCGATCCGGCGGCTGGGCTTGTCTTTGACTTCCTGCTCCCCGTTTATGCCGCGCAAGGGCCGGTTGACGGGGCCGACGCCAGCGCTGTCGTCGGCATTCTGCTTCTCACCTCGCCTGCGGCGGAGGCGCTCGCGGCGCTGGTCGCGCCGGCAACGCCCGGCCATGAGAGCGAGGAGACGCGCCTCTATCAGGAAAGCGACGGAGCGTATTTCGAATTGCTCGCCAAGCGCCCGCCTTACGTTGCGCTCACGCGCGATGACAGCATGAACGCCGGCGCAACAGGCTTTCACACGGTCACCGACAAGAACGGCAATGAGCTGTTCTCGGTCGGCGCGGAGGTGGCGGGAACGTCGCTGATCGTCACGCAGCAGATCGCGGTGGAGGAGGCACTCGCCCCGCTCACCACCTATGCCTTCTTCATTGTCGGTCTCGCCGTCAGCTTCCTGATTGTCATTTTCAGCGTCCTGATCACCATCTGGCTCTTGCTCACCGGCCAGAACGCCCGCGCACTTGCCCGCCAGTACAAGGAGTTCGCGAGCCAGATCAACGTCCAGCGCCGCCTCCTCGGCCGGATCAACAACACCATCGACGAACTGATCAGCCTGACCGATCCGGAAGGCCGCTATATCTACGCCAACCCCTCTCTCGCCCGGCTTGCGAACTGCCCGATTCGGTCGATTCCCGGCAAGACGGACCGCGACCTGTTCGGCGAAAAGGCGGCCCGGGACTTCGCCGAATATGACCGCAAGGCCATCGCGACGGAGCAGACCGTCAACGCCTTTATCGATATCGAGACAGAAACCGGCAAACGCACGTTGCGCGTCGCCAAATCGCGGTTCCTGAGTGATGACGGCGCGTTTCTCGGCATCGTGACCGTTGCCAGCGATATCACCGACTATGTCCAGCAGCAGCGCCGCAAGGAAGCGCTGGATCGCAAAACGATCGCCGTGCTCTCGCAGATGCTGGAGGCGAACGATCCCTATCTTATCGATCACTCCAACCGCATGGCGAAACTCGCCCGGCATATGGCGCGCCAGCTTGATCTCTCGGCGGAGGTTACCCGCATTCTTGACACGGGCGCGCATCTCTCGCAGATCGGCAAGATCTCCATCCCGGCCGAACTCCGCCAGAAGCAGACGCGACTGACGCCGGAGGAGCAGAAAATCATGCAAAGCCACGTTGAGATCGCCGAGAAAATCCTCACCAATGCGGAGATGGAGCAGGACATCGTCGATGCCATCACGCAGATCAACGAGCATCTCGACGGCAGCGGCTATCCGAAGGGGCTGAAGGGTGACGAGATTGATACGCCGGCGCGTATTCTTGGCATCGCGGATATCCTGATCGCCCGCATCTCGCCGCGGTCCTACCGCGAGGCGATCGGCGTTGACGAGGCGATGCGGGTGTTTCGCAACAATCCGGAAAAATACGATCCCGCGATCATCGACGCCTTGACGCGCTTTTTCGAAACCGAGGAAGGCGCCGCCTTCAAGGCCGAGATCGAAGCCAAGCGAAACTGATCAGGATTCGTCCGCCGCGATATTGCTCTTGAACAGCATATCGGCAACCGCGGAAACATCTTCGGCCCCGCCGCCAACCCCGAGATCGGCATCGGAAACGATCAGCCGCCCGCCCCTGTCCGCATCGTTCTGAATGAAATCGATGGCGGTGGTCGTTTCGTTCGCGGCGATGTTCAGCGCATCGAACAGCGCATCCAGATCAACAACGTCCGTCGCATCGAGATCGAGGAAGGCAAGGTCGACCGCGGCGGCGTCATCTTCCGCCCGGACCAGCGGCAGGGCGTCCGTATCTATATCTTCTGGCTGGTCGTTACTCATGACAACTCTCACCTCCACTGACCCGTGACGGGAAGGAAACCGGCTGGTATTTTGCGCAAGGTTAGCCCCGAGATCGCGTCCCTTCATCCCTCATATGAGGGAGAATATAACAAATTTCGTCGATTTTGCGTAAAATTTTATGGAGTCTGCTTCGCCAGCAGCGCCGCCAGTTCTTTCCGGAAGCTGCCGGCAAAAAGCGCGACGCCTTCCGAGGCGCCGTCCTGCTGGAAAATCGTCGCGACATGCAGACCGAGGATGCGATAGGCGTCCCCCTCCCGCACCAGAAGCGGCGATCCGGAATCCCCTTCCGTCGCATCGCATTGATGCAGCAGCATCGTGCTCGCGCTGGTGCGGCGAGATGACTCGATGCGGCAGTTTTGATCCGCGGTCAGCACATGGGCGATATCGCGGCTGTACCCCGCCTGGATCACCGTGAGGCCGGCATCAATTTTCGCTCCTACATCTGCCTCCTGGAGTTCGCTGAAACCCAAAAACCCATACTCCTTTCCAAGCGGCGTCACGAGGCGGGCGATCGCCCAGTCCTCCTCCACCAATGGCGTCTCGGGGCTTGCCGATGTGATCTGCCCGCCGCCAAGCGTAAAACTTTCAATGCGCGAATGCGCCGCATAGGCGCCGCGTTGATAGCCGAGGATGAAATGATACGCGCTCGACACCGACCACTGGCGGCGGCGCGGATCCCAGAAGCAATGCGCCGCCGTGAGAATGATGTCGGGGCCGATGAGTACCGCAGTGCAGTGGCTGCCGTTCCGATTAAGACGGCCGATGCTGCGCCATGGATATTTGCTGACATCCACCATCTCGCGATTGTCGTCGCCCTTGATGCCGGGCGATTGCAGCGCCTTGCCGGAGACCGACATATCGGCGCGCACCGGTACGGCAAGGAGCAAGAAGACGGTGAGAGCGCCGAGGAGGAGGAGCTTCGCTGTCCGGTACCGGCCGAAGCACTGAAAAAGGGTGGTGCCGCGCGGGCTCAGAGAGAGAGCCCCGCCCGGGCGCGCAACGTCTCGTCGCGGATAGAGAGCTCCTGCCCGGCGAGATCGCTGGCATCCTCACTGCAGAGCCAGGCGATTACCCTCGCCGGATCGCTCGCGGGCGCAAGGGAGGCGCGCGGCAGCTTGCTGACCTGATTGATGCCAGAGGCGCGGATTTCCCCCTGCATATCGGTATCAACGACACCGGGCGCAAATCCATAGACGCGCACCCCATGCTCCGCCGCCTCGAGTGCGGTTGCGCGCGTCAGCATGTAAACGCCTGCCTTGCCCGCGCAGTAGGCGCTCCACCCTTCCATCGGATTATGGGCGGCGCCCGAGCTGATATTGATGATCACGCCCGCCCCCCGCTTGATAAAATGCGGCAGGACAGCGCGCGTTCCGTGGTATACGCCGAGCAGATTGACCGAAATATTTTCCGCCCACGCGCTCGGATCACTGCTGGCAAGCGGGCTGATCGGCGTGACGATACCGGCGTTGTTGATGATCGCATCGACCCGGCCATACCGCTCCAGCGTCTCGCTGACGAGCTTCTCGACCGCCGCATAGTCGGCAACATCGCAGCTTGCGGCAAAGGCATCGCCGCCGGCGTTCCTGATCTCTTCAAGAACGCCGCTGCAGGCCGCAGCCGTGCGCGCGCTGAGGCAGAGCCGCGCCCCGCTTGCCGCGAGCGCGAGCGCCGCCGCGGCGCCTATCCCGCGGCTCGCGCCGGTAACGATGATGGCCTGATCTTTGAGTTTCTGCATGAAAATTATCCTGTCGTAATCGGGTCAGAAAGAGGAGTTCGGCTCCGTCAGAAAGGCCGCTTCCTCCGGCGTCGTCTCGCGTCCGAGCTGCTTATTTCGATGTGGGAAGCGACCAAAGCGCTCGATAATGAGATAGTGTTTCTCGGCATAATCAAAAGCAACCGCGTCGCCAATTTCGCGAAAGAGGTCGATGGAGAGCTTCTGATCCTCGATATCCTCGCTATGCTCGAACGGCAGGGCCGCGAACTGTTTCTGGAAGGTGCCGAGCGCGTCGTAAAAGCCGGTTTCGATCATGTGCCGGGCAATCTCGCGCGCCTTGCCGTCCGTCGCGAAAGCCCGCGCGGTATCGCGAAACATATTGCGCGAGAACTGATCGAACAGGAGAATGAGGGCAAGCGAGCCCTTCGCGCTCTCGGTCCAGTCGAGATATTCGCCCGCCGCCGCCTTTTCAAAATCCGCAAGGAAGCGGTCGCGAATTTCCGCATCGAACGCCGGGTTCTTCTCGAACCAGATGGCGCGCGGCTTGCCGTAATCGGGGTGATCTTCGGGGAGAAACCAGAAATCGAGAATTTCCTGAGCGCGGTCCATAACAGTTACCCTTCCATCCGCGAGACGCACCACCGACCCGCAACCTTTGCATCGTCATGGCCGGAATCTATAGGGATGTGGAAGATGTGACAAGCGGGGCGATCGCTTCAGGGTATCTTGAGGAAAATCCGCAGCTCGCGCGCCGAGAGACGGAAGACGTCATCGGCGCTTAGGCGATAGTAGCGCACAAGCGCCCCGAGCAGCGCAAGTTCACGCCGATACTCATCTTCTGTCTGGAACCGCTCGCAGATTTCCTGGTCGCTCATCATCTGAAGCGCGCGGACGAGCATGGCGAGGCGGCGGCGCTTTCCGGCGCGCGACTGGTCCGCCGACCGCCGCGCCATGGCGATAAACCGATCGGCGGCGGCAAAGAGGCGCTCGTCGGGGTAGATCAGCACACTCGAGCGGACAAACTGGCGGCACAGGCGGGCGATGAACCGGCTCTCGGGGAGCTCCGCACGCGCGAGATATTTCTGCACCAGAAGGCGGCGGCAGATGACCATCTTGCGCGGCATCATCCGCGCGAGACAGAGAAATGCCGGCGCATAGAACATGAGCTGCGGGAAGGAGAGCAGCTTTTCGATAAAGCGGTACTCCGCGAACCAGAAGCGCGCCCTCGCGGCCGGCAGGCTGGCAAGTTCCCCCTCGATACTGTCGCGCAGGACGGCGCGCAGTCGCGCCTCCTCCTTGAGCGCCGCATCGCGACATTCGCGAAGCAGACGGCAATCGATGAAGGCGAGCGCGGACCAGCAGCCGAGCCGCTGTCCCTCATCTCTCCATGGCAGGCTTTCCCGGGGTTTCAGAAGATCGGAGGATGCGGGCGCATCCCTGTCATCATCGCTCATTCAACCCTCGCGGCCGGAAGTCCTTACGGCTTTCCAGACGCGCAAACGCCCGTGCGCGTGATCCGCAATACGGGTTTTCAGGCGGTAATTGTCGAGACGGTCATCTGGATCGGCCCGTCTTTTCGCTTGTTCCAGAACTGCGACACGTAAGGATTGTCGGTCCGCACCGCTTCGCGCACATCGCCGCACCAGACAACGCGCCCTTCATGCAGCATTGCGATCCGGTCCGAGATGATTCGCGCCGTCAGCAGGTTGCTGGTGATAGCGATCACGGTACTGCCCATCTCGCGGACATTGTTGAAGATCTGATCATTGATAACATTGCTCATGATCGGATCGAGGCCGGCTGTCGGTTCGTCGAGAAAGAGGATGGGCGGGTTTCCGGCGATGGCGCGGGCGAAGCCGACGCGCTTTTGCATGCCGCCGGAAAGCTCGGCCGGGAAAAGATCGGCGACATCCGCCGTCAGGCCGACGGAGCGCAGCTTTTCAATGGCCAGCGCCTTCACCTTCTGCTTCGTCATGCCGGGCTGCTGCGCGAGGCGAAAGCCAATATTCTCCCATACACGCAGGCTGTCGAAGAGGCCGGAGCGCTGGAACTGCATGCCGAAGTTGCGGAAAAACGCCATCCGTTCCTGCTCGGGCAGGTCCGTCACCTCGCGGCCATCGAGCAGGACCGAGCCGCTGTCGGGCTTGATAAGGCCGAGAACGCATTTCAGCGTCAGCGTCTTGCCTGATCCCGACGGGCCGATCAGCGTGAGAATCTCGCCGGCTTTGACCTCGAGATTGATCCCGTCGAGCGCCGGAACCCCGTCAAAACTCTTGCGCAGGTCCCGGATAACGAGCTTATTTTCCACAGACTTTGTCATAGCGATGAACCTACAGGATAACGGGGCGAAAACAAACCGCATTCTGGTTGGTTACCGCACACCGCGACAGATCTCTCTAGGCGATTTCGCTTTAGATGTATAAAAAAGGGCATGGAAAAAATATTTGCCAAAATTCCGCCGTTTGAACCGGGCTCCGTCTGGCTGGTGGGCGCAGGCCCGGGCGATGCCGGGCTGCTGACGCTTTATGCCATTCAGGCGCTTCGGGAGGCCGATGTGCTTGTCTATGATGCGCTGGTCGATCAGGAGATTCTCTCCCTTACCGGGCCCGACACGATCCTTGAATATGCCGGCAAGCGCGGCGGCAAGCCGTCGCCGAAGCAGACGGATATCACCGAACGGCTCATCGCCCTTGCGCGCGAGGGGAAGAAGGTGCTGCGGCTCAAGGGCGGCGATCCCTATATTTTCGGCCGCGGCGGCGAAGAAGCGCTGATGCTCGCCGCGCATAACATCCCGTTCCGCGTCATTCCGGGGATTTCCTCGGGCGTTGGCGGGCTCGCCTATGCGGGAATTCCGCTTACCCACCGGGAGACCAACTCCGCCGTCACGTTTCTGACCGGCCATGACGCGAGCGGCGAGGTGCCGAGCGTGAAGTGGGAGCATATCGCCAAGGGCTCGCCGGTGATCGTCATCTACATGGGGGTGAAACATATCGCCACCATTGCGGAGCGCCTGATCCGTCACGGCCGCGCGAAAGAGGAGCCGGTCGCCGTCATTTTCCGCGCCACGCTGAAAGATCAGGAAGTCGTTCTCACCACGCTCGAACATGCCGCAGCGGATGTCGAGAAAAGCGGGCTCAAACCGCCCGCGCTTATCGTTGTCGGCGAGACGGTGGCGCTGAGCGGGACACTCGACTGGTTTACGCCGTCACTTCCCAAAGACGGCAACCCGTAGGGTGATATCCAGCTCCCAGAAGATCAGGCGCCGCTTTTGCGGGGCTTTGCCCGCGCCGTCGGCTCCGCTTGAAGCGGATCATCCGGCCAGTAATGTTTCGGATAGCGCCCCTTCAGATCCTTCTTCACCTCGGCGTAGGTGGTGCGCCAGAAATTTGCGAGGTCTTGCGTGATCTGCACGGGCCGGCGCGCCGGAGAGAGCAGGTGCACCGAGACGCTGACGCGGCCATCGGCAAGCTTCGGCACATCCTCAAGCCCGAAAATCTCCTGCAGGCGCACGGCAAGCACGGGCGCTTCGGGGGTCGAATAATCAAGACGGATGCGCGATCCGCTCGGCACCGCGAGCGTCGCCGGTGCAAATTTCTCAAACCGCGCCAGCTTCTCCCACCCGAGGCGATTTTTCAGGATATCCAGAAGATTGAGCTTTTTGATCTCATTGAGCGACGTAAGACCCGCTAGATAGGGCGCCAACCAATCATCAAGGCTCGCCTCAAGCGCATTGATTGAGAAGTCCGGCCAGCCGCCATCCGGATCATGCAGCCGCGCGAAGCCGACCCGCTCAATGAAGCCGCGACTCTCCTCATCCCAGGGCAGTGCGCGAAGCTCCTTTCCTTTCAGGGCGTCGAGAAGCGCCGCGACTACCTCGCCGGGCTTCGGGTCGTTGATGCGCCGGCTTTCAAGTATCAGCGCGCCCAGCTTGCGGAGCTTCAGCGCGACAACACGCGCCTTTTTCTCGTCCCAGAAAACCTGACGCTCAACCGTCACGCTATCGGCGAAATGAGTTTCTATTTCCGCCGCCGTGATGCTGGCCGCAAGGTCGATGCGGGCATCGCGCCCCTTGCCATCGAGCGCGGCCGCAACAAGATAGGGTTCGCCTCGCATCCGGTCAGTCTCCGCAAGACGGGCGCCGCGCCCTCCGGATAGGCGATACTGGACGGCGCTGCCCTCTCGCAGTTCACCGATCCGGTCGGGATAGGCAAACGCGAGCAGCAGGCCCGGGCTCAGCGCCGCGCCGCCCGTCCCTTTGGCCGCGGGCAGGCGCCGGGCCAGATCATCGCTGGCGCGGAGAACCTGCTGGTAGGCGCCGCCTTTACGCCGGCGCGCCGACGCAAGAAGATCGAGGCGCGCGGCGATATCGGCGTTTGGCGCATCCGGATTATGGCGAAGAATATCCCGCTCCGAGAGAAGCGCGGCAATATCGGCGGCAAGCGACACCCTGTTCGCCGCCTGCGCCTTCAACATCATTGTGGCAAGACGGGGATGGAGCGGGAGCTTCAGTATCTCCCGCCCGAGCGGCGTGATGCGACCTTCTTCAAGCGCCCCCAGTATCGTGAGCAGGTCGCGCGCCTGCGCAAGCGGTCCGGGCGGGGGCGGATCCATCCAGAAGAGCTCGGCCGCGTCCTCAACACCCCAGGCCGCAAGCTCAAGCGCAAAGCCCGCGAGATCCGCCGTCAGGATTTCGGGCGGCGCAAAATCGGCGAGGCCGCGATCCTCGGCTGCGGTCCAGAGCCGGTAACAGACGCCGGGCCCGAGCCGCCCGGCTCGGCCGCGCCGCTGATCGGCGGAAGCGCGTGAGACGCGCCGGGTCAGAAGCGCGCTCATCCCGCTGGAGGGATCGAATACAGGCGCCCGGGCGAGCCCCGCATCTATCACGACGCGCACACCTTCGATTGTAAGACTGCTTTCGGCGATATCCGTTGCGAGGACAATTTTGCGCCGCCCTGCCGGATCCGGCAGAATGGCCGCTTCCTGCTCAACGAGCGAGAGGTTGCCGTAAAGTGGCGCGACCACGGCGGGCGCGATATCGTCATCGCTTTCGAGCAGGCTCCGGGTGCGCCGGATTTCGCCGACGCCCGGCAGGAAAACGAGGATGTCGCCGGTATCATCCCGCAGCGCCTGGCGTACCGCATCCGCAGCCAGCGCCTCAATCCGCGCAGCGGGCCTTCGCGGCAGAAAGCGCGTTTCGACCGGGGACTGCCGCCCTTCGCTCCGCACGATCGGAGCATCCCTAAGCATTTGCGAGATGCGCGCCGTGTCGATGGTTGCGGACATGAGCAGCAGTTTGAGATCCGGCCGGAACACCTCCTGCACCTGCCGCGCGAAGGCGAGGCCGAGATCCGTTTGCAGGCTGCGCTCGTGAAACTCATCGAAGATCAGCAGCGTCACGCCCGCAAGTTCGGGATCGGACTGGAGCTGGCGCGTGAGGATAGCTTCGGTCACCACCTCGATCCGCGTCTTCCTGCTGACCCGGTTTTCAAACCGCACGCGATAGCCAACTGTCTCGCCGACCTTTTCCCCCAGCAGCGCCGCCATCCGGCTCGCCGCGGCGCGTGCGGCAAGACGGCGCGGCTCCAGCATGATAATTTTCCCCGCGCCGAGACAGCCCGACTGCAGCAGGTAAAGCGGCACCAGCGTCGTCTTGCCCGCGCCGGGCGCCGCCTCCAGAATGACCGTGCCTGCCGCCTCGAGAGTGGCGGCGAGCGACGGCAGTGTGTCCGCGACGGGGAGGCCGAGTTTTGTGAAATCAATGCGCATACGTCTTTATGCCTTTTTGACGCCGGCTCGCCAACAGGATTGCACATCTCCCGCGCGACGTGAAGGAAGCCATAGGCAGGCCGGCGCTCCTGTGGCATTATGGCGGCTGTCCTTCACCGCTTGCCACTACTCAGACCCTGATCGCTTAACTCGTCTCATGCTGCAACAAATTGCTGAAATCGAAGCCCACTCCCTTGCCGCGATCCCTGCCCTTCGCACCGAGGTATATGACGGGTGGCATTTGCGCTTTGCCCGCAACCATACGCGCCGCGCCAATTCGGTCAATGTTGTCACTCCCGGCGTCCTGCCGCTTCCCGACAAGGTGGCGTATTGCGAAAAGGCCTATGCGGCGGAGAAGCAGAGCTGCCATTTTCGTCTGACCCCGCTTGCCAATGAGGGGCTCGATGCCTTCCTTGCCGAGCGCGGCTACGGGTTTTTCGGCGCAACGGACGTGCGGGTGAAACATCTCTCAGAACCGCTTACGCCCGATAGCGGGAAAGATCTCGTCAGCTATGATCCGAAATCGGAATTCTGGTTGCGGGGCGTCGCCGCACTCACCGGTCAGGATAAGGCAAAGCAGCAGATTTTTCGTGAGATGCTGGATCTGATTAAAATGCCGATCCATGCCGTCGGCATTCTGCGCGGCAAGCAGATTGTCGCCTGCGGCATGGGGGTGCAGTCGGATAAGTATCTCGGCCTCTTCGAATTCGCCACGCATCGAAAATTTCGCCGGCGCGGGTTCGCAGGCCGCATCGCCCGCCATATCGAGGCAAAAGCTCAGGCCGGGGGCGTAGCGATCGCCTATCTTCAGGTTGTCGCCAGCAACGAGGTCGGGCAGGATTTCTGGCGCGAAATGGGCTTCAATGAAGCCCTCTATCGTTACCACTACCGGACGAGACCGCAGGACGGCGCGGCGGAGACCGACGCGGGCACTCATCGCTGAGCAGCGGCTGGCCTTCCGCTCTCAGTCGATCAGCGCCTGATGGACGAGGGCGCGGAGTTCCTTGCGAAGCGGATAAAAGCTGCTCGGCACGAACTGTGTGAGGAAGAGAACGGTCATGTCCTCCACCGGATCGACCCAGAAAACGGTGCTCGCCATCCCGCCCCAGCCGAAATCGCCTTTTGACCCCATCATCTGCGAAAGGGCGGGCTCCAGCATCACCCAGCCACCGAGGCCGAAACCGACGCCTTCAAAGGATATCTCCGAGAAAATCGGCTGTCCGTTGGCCGCGAGATCGCCCTTCAGATGGTTTGACGTCATAAAATCGACGGTGCGCGGACCCAGCAGCCGCCCGCTTTCAATCGCGCCCCGGCAGCGGATCATCTCGGCGAATTTGAGATAGTCGGCCGCAGAGGAGATCAGCCCCCCGCCGCCCGAATAACAGACCACCCGCTCGCGCGCAAAGGCGCTTTTCTCCACCGGATCGAGCAGCTTGAGGCCGCCCGCATCATCGGACATATAGGCCGCGGCGTAGCGGTCCAGCTTCTCCGCCGGCACGCCGAAGTCGGTATCTTTCATATTGAGCGGATCGAAAATATGCTCATGCAGGAAGGAGCGGAGATCCTGCCCCGAGATCAGCTCAACGAGCCGGCCGACCACATCCGTCGAGACGCCGTAGTTCCAGCGCGCACCCGGATTGAACAGCAGCGGCATTTTTGCAAGCCGCGCAACCTCGCTCTCCAATGTCCCCCGGCGCGGGCCGAAATCCATTTTCTCCGTCTCATAGAGCTCGCCAAGCATGCCCAGATTGAAGGAATAGGTCATGCCCGACATATGGGTGAGAAGATGGTGCACCGTCATGCGCGTGGCGGCAGGCATGGTATCGCCAATGCTCTTCGCATCGGGGCGGAGGACCTGCATCTCGCGAAACGCCGGGATGAACTCATCGACCGGATCATCGAGATGAAAGAGCCCCCTCTCATAGAGCATCATCAGCGCGACGGAGGTGACCGGCTTGCTCATGGAATAAAACCGCGCGAGGGTGTCATCGGTCCAGGGAGAGGCAGAGGCAATGTCGCGAAGCCCGATGGATTTTGAATAGGCGATCTTGCCGCTTCGGGCGATGACCGTCTGCGCGCCTGCCAGCTTGCCGCCATCCACATAGCGCTGCATCCAGTCCGTGATATAGGTCAGGCGATCCGGGCTGAAGCCCAGACTTTCCGGTTTTTGGACGGCTTTCAACATGCTCTTTCCTCTCCCCATGTGTTTATCAGGCTAGGCCTGAACGGTTGTCTGCTCCTGAACGCCGAGTCCCTCGATCCCGAGCTTCATCGTCTGGCCGGGCTTCAGGAAAACCGGCTCCGGCTTCTGACCGAGGCCGACGCCGGCCGGCGTTCCGGTCATGATGAGATCTCCCGGCAGCAGCGTCATGAACTGGCTGAGGTAGGAGATTATCGTCGCAACGCCGAACAGCATATTTTTTGTATTGCCATTCTGGCGGCGGACACCGTCAACCTCGAGCCAGAGGTCGAGCGCCTGCGGGTTGGGAACCTCATCGCGCGTCACGAGCCACGGCCCGATCGGCCCAAACGTCTCATGGCTTTTGCCCTTCGTCCACTGGCCGCCGCGCTCCGACTGAAAGGCCCGCTCCGAGACATCATTGGCGACGCAATAGCCGGCGACGTGATCAAGCGCGGTCTCTTCGCTGATATATTTGGCGCGTTTTCCGATGACAACGCAAAGCTCAACCTCCCAGTCGGTCTTTTTTGAGCCGCGGGGAATTTCCACATTGTCATTGGGCCCGCAGATGGCGGAGGAGGATTTCTGAAAGACGATCGGCTCCGCCGGGACGGCCAGCCCCGCCTCCTTCGCGTGATCGGAGTAGTTGAGCCCGATGCAGATGGCGTTCCGGACATTGCCGACGCAGGCCCCGATACGCGGTGAGCCGGCAACCTTGGGCAGCGACGCGGGGTCGACGGCGCGCAGCTTCGCGATACCCTCATCCGTCAGCACGTCGCCCGCAATATCCGCAATCACGCCCGAAAGGTCGCGAATGCCGCCCTCCGCATCCAGAATGCCCGGCTTTTCCGCGCCCAAGGGGCCATATCTCAAGAGTTTCATGTTTTAAGACCTTTCACTGATATCTTATATGCTGATAACAATTTTTCCAAAATGCGCGGCCTTTTCCATCATGCGGTAGGCGTCCTTGGCCGCATCGAAATCCACCGTCGCATCGATCACCGGACGGATGGCATGATGCTCAAGCGCCGCATTCATAGCGCTGAACATATCGCGCGGTCCGACATAGACGCCCTTCAGCGTGATCGATTTGCGCATGAATATCGTCGGATCCATCAGGCCGCCGCTCAGGATGCCAACCAGCGATATCCGCCCGCCAATGCGGACAGAGGCGGCCGACTTCTGCAAGGTTCCCGCGCCGCCCACCTCGATTACGAGATCAACGCCGCGGCCATCCGTGAGGCGGCTCACCTCCGTCTCCCAGTCCGGATGGCGGCGGTAATTGACGAGTTCATTGGCCCCAAGCGTCTTCGCCCGCGCCAGCTTCTCGTCGCTGCTTGAGGTGATAATCGTCCGGATGCCCGCCATTTTGGCAAACTGCTGCGCGAATATCGAGACGCCGCCGGTACCAAGCAAAAGCACCGTCTGTCCTGCCTGCGCTTTGCCGGCGGCAAACAGGCAGTGCCAGGCGGTAAGCGCCGCGCAAGGAAGCGTCGCTGCCTCCTCGAATGATAAATGCTTTGGAATGGGAAGCGCGCCCGTTTCCTTCAGCACGACATATTCCGCGAGCACGCCGTCAATCGGGCCGCCAAGCGCGCTCGGCATCACCACATCCCGAACGGGGCCCGCGATCCAGTTCTGAAAAAAGGTGCCGACGACGCGATCACCGGGTTTGAAGGCGCTCACACCCGCCCCGACCGCCTCGACAATGCCAGCCCCGTCAGAATTGGGAATGCGCGGGCCCCGAATACCGCGGGCGCGCGGATCCTGAATGGTCGAATAATCCCGGTAATTGATGGAATTCGCCTTCATTCTGACGAGGATCTCGCTGGGGCCGGGCGTCGGGACATTCCGCTCGACACGTGTCAGCTTATCAATGCCGCCATCACCCTCAATGACCCAGACTTTCATCATGCGGGTCTCCTGAAACTGTTGGTGTTGCTTGCGAGACGCGTCGGGCAGGGTTTTTGAAACATAGCGCTGATCCATCGTTACCGGGCGGTGCGGATGTCGCCCGGCGTTGTGATTATTCTTGTCATGAATTCAAAAGAATGATCGCGCAAACGCGCGCCGAATACAATCATTTCCGGCAACAGAATGTCGGCGCCCTGCTACTCAGCGGAGAGCTGCACGTCCGCGAGTTCCGCATCCGGCAGCGTGAAGGTGAAAATAGCGCCTCCCTCGGACCGGTTGGCGACCCAGATTTTACCGCCGAAGAAGGTGATGATTTCCCGGCAGATCGCAAGGCCGAGGCCGGATCCTTGCGGTTTGTCGCCGCTCCGTCCGATCGACTGATGGAACTTGTCGAACACTCTCTCGATCATATCGTCGGGAATGCCCTTGCCGTTGTCGGCGACGCTGACCTGCAGGCCCTTGTCCGCGACGCCCACCGTCACCTCGATGTGGCCTTCGGACTTGTCGCAGAATTTGATCGCGTTGGAGACAAGATTGATCACCACCTGCATCAGCTGGTCCCGATCGGCGCGGACAGGGCGGAGGCCCTGAGGGATATCGACCCGGACGACGACGCCATTTTCCTGGATCAGGCCATCGAGTGCGGCCATCGCCTCGGAGATTGCCCCCTCCACGTCAACGGCGCTCAGCGACCAGTCCATTTCGCCCGCCTCCATACGGGCAAGGTCGAGAAGCTGATCGATAAGCCGCGTAAGGCGCGAGCTTTCCTTGACGATGACATTCAGGAACCGTTCCCGCTCCTCCTGTGAGACTTCGGGGTTATCAACAAGGATCTCGCCGAACGCCCGCAGCGATGTCAGCGGCGTCCGGAGCTCATGGCTGACCATCGACAGGAAATGATCTTTCAGCGAGTCGAGCTCCTTCAGCCGCTCGTTCGCGGTGCGGAGCTGCGCCGTCGCCTGCTCCAGTTCCGCCGATTTCTGTTCAAGCCGGTGGCTGTATTCGATCACCTGGCTGGTCTCATCGAGAATGCGATACACCTCATCGAGCCCGACGATTTCTCCCTTGACCACCGTCCCGACCATCACCCGGGCGGTTGCCGACCCGATGGCGCCCGCCAGCAGCTTTTCAGCAAAATCGAGCAGGGCCGCGTCGGCGGACTGGTTTCGCTTGAGGTTGATGTTGCGCTCGGAAGCAAACTCGTCGAACGCTTTGGCCGCGCGCTGCATGCCGACAAACCGGCCGACAAGCTGCTGCAGGTCGGAAACAGTCGCCGATCCCCGCCAGTAGCGGCTGTCGCGCTCGTCGTCGGTATGGACGAACACGTCAACGAACAACGCCCCCTGAATGCGCTCGATCGCCGTCTGGCGCGACAGCAGCGAGACCGTCCAGAGCGCGCCGATATTGACGAACATGCTCCAGAAAAGCGAATGCGTCAGACGGTCGAAGACATCGAGGCCAAACAGCGAATAGGGCTTCAGGAAGGTGATCCCGTAAGGGCCATCCTCGATAAAGCTGAGTGGCAGCCAGCCCGATTGCGCAAAGGACGGCAGAAGCAGCGTATAGGTCCAGACGACGAAACCAAGCGCAAGACCGGTGATTGCTCCCTGGTAGGAGGCGCCCTTCCAGAAGATGCCGACCAGGATCAGCGGCGCAAACTGCGCCGCGCCGGCGAAGGAGACGAGGCCGATGGTGACAAGCGAATAGCTTTCGCTTGCAAAGAGATAATAGATATAGCCAAGGAACAGGATGATCAGGATGCTGATCCGGCGGATGGTCAGCAACAGGCCCGTCAGATCGTCATTCTTATTGATATTAAGTCCGCGCGTGCGCAAAAGGAGCGGCATGATCAGGTCGTTACAGATCATCGTGGCAAGGGCGATCGAGGCGACGATCACCATGGATGTTGCCGCCGAAAGGCCGCCGACGAAGACGATCAGCGCAAGCAGCGCCTGATCATTGATGAGCGGCACCGTCAGCACATACATATCCGCATCGGCGCTGACCCCGTCAAAGGCGATCCGCCCGGCAAGCGCAATGGGCAGAACGAAGACGTTGATCACCAGCAGGTAAAGGGGGAAAAGCCACGTCGCCTTGCGCAGAAAGGATTCGTCCGGATTTTCGACGGCCGTAATGTAGAACTGCCGCGGCAGACAGATGATTGCGGCCATGGGCAGCAGTGTCATGGTTATCCAGCGACTGTAATTGCCCTCCGCATTTACCGCGAAGAGCGTATCGAGACCATGTTCCCGCGCCCGCTCGAAAAGATCGGCGAACCCGCCGTAAAGGCCATAGGTGACGAAGAACCCGACCATCAGAAAGGCAATCAGCTTGACCACGGATTCAAAGGCGATTGCCGCGACCAGCCCCTCGTGATGCTCGCTCGCATCGATATGGCGGGTACCGAAGAGGATCGCAAAAAGGGCGAGGATCAGCGCGACGATCAGGGTCGTATCGACAAAATAGATCATATCGTTCGCGGAATTCAGGAACTGCCCGTCGGCCGAGTCGACCAGAATACGAAAGCTGGTTGCGATCGATTTGAGCTGGAGCGAGATATAGGGCGTCGTGCCGATCACGGCGATGATTGTGACGAGACCGCCGAGGCGGGCGTGCTTGCCATATCGCGAGGCGATGAAATCGGCGATAGAGGTGATGCGATGCACCTTGCAGATACGGACGATCTTGACCCAGACGACCGACCAGAGCACGAACACCAGTGTCGGACCGAGATAGATGGGCAGAAAATCGAAACCTTGCGTCGCGGCAAGGCCAACGCTCCCGTAAAAGGTCCAGGAGGTGCAATAGACCGCGATCGACAGGGTGTAGACATAGGCGTTGCGGGTGAAGTTCCGGCCCTTGCCCGCGTGATGATCGACGAACTGCGCGATGGCGAACAGCAGCCCGAGGTAAAGAATAGAGACTGTGAGAACCAGCCCGCCGGACATTATCTTGTCTCTTGCAGGGGCGGCGGCGGTTCGCCTTCGCTCGCTGTCTCAGGCGTCACCGGCTCTCGCGGCTGGACTTTCCCGCGCTTGGCGCCAAGCGCGGTGAGGGCGATGATCGCGCCCCAGACGGTAAACAGATAAAGATAGATGAGCGGAATGCCAAAAGCGGGCCGGGGCGAATCGAAAATCGTGATGATCGGCGGCAAAAAGGCGATCAGGCTGACGACGAACAGCAGGATCGACCATTCTTTTTTGCGCCCGGTTCTGATCATTCCCCTCCCCCGTCAGATCCCTCGCGCCCTCAGCCCGGATTGGCCGATTGGGCCGATTTCGGCGGTGAAATGATTTCCCGGACCATGCGACTGAGTTCGCGGGTCGAGAAGGGCTTGGTCACGAACTCGTCCGCGCCGAGGGACATTGCCCGTTCCTTGTCCGCTTCCCGGCTTTTCGCAGAGAGCATGATAATTTTGACATGACGGCAGGCAGGATTGGCGCGGATCTGCTCACACACCATAAAGCCATTCTGACGCGGCAGCATAATGTCGAGAAGGACGAGATCGGGCACATACTCATCCACGGCGCGCAACGCCTGCTCCGCGTCGCGTGCAACCCGAACGACGAACCCGGCCTGCTTGAGGATAAACTGCAAGGACAGGACAATGTTGGGCTCGTCCTCAACTACAAGAACCGTATGCGTCATCTTGCGTTGCTCCTTCCATTGGCGCGGGAAGGTACCGATAGCTGGCGCTTTATCCGGCCGGGACTGACGCCCGTCGGACATTTTGCTGCTCGGCGGCCTTTTTTTCATGAGTATACCTGCTTTACCGGGATTTTACAGGCATCAATCGAAAAAGGCCGCCGGTTTTCCCGTTACTTGTTCATTCGGTTGGCGATCAGATCGTCGACCACCGCCGGTTCCGCGAGGGTCGAGGTATCGCCAAGGCTGCCGAAGTCATTCTCCGCGACTTTGCGAAGAATCCGGCGCATGATCTTGCCTGAGCGCGTTTTCGGCAATCCCGGCGCCCACTGGATAAGATCCGGCGTCGCGATCGGCCCGATCTCGTGGCGCACCCATTTCACCAGCTCCATCCGCAGCTCTTCCGTCGGCTCCGTCCCCGCCGTCAGCGTGACATAGGCGTAGATGCCCTGCCCCTTGATATCATGCGGGAAGCCGACGACCGCGGCTTCGGCCACAAGGTCATGGGCCACCAGCGCGCTTTCGACTTCCGCCGTCCCCATGCGATGGCCGGAGACGTTGATCACGTCATCTACCCGCCCGGTGATCCAATAATATCCATCCTCATCGCGGCGGGCGCCGTCGCCGGTGAAATAAAGCCCCGGGTAATTCGAGAAGTAAGTCTGGATGAAGCGTTCGTGATCGCCGTAGACTGTGCGCATCTGGCCCGGCCAGCTGTCCTTCATGCAGAGCATCCCCGAACATGGACCTTCGAGAACATTACCCTCGTTGTCAACCATCACGGGCTCAACGCCGAAGAAGGGAAGCGTCGCCGAACCCGGCTTCAGATCCATGGCGCCCGGCAGCGGCGAGATCAGGATGCCGCCGGTTTCCGTCTGCCACCAGGTATCTACGACCGGGCAGCGCCCATCGCCGGCCACGTCATAATACCAGCGCCACGCCTCCGGGTTGATCGGCTCGCCGACCGAGCCAAGCAGGCGGATGGACTTGCGCGACGTTTTCTTGACCGGCTCCTCCCCTTCACGCATTAGCGCGCGGATAGCGGTTGGCGCCGTGTAGAAGATATTGACCTGATGCTTGTCGCAGACTTCCCAGAAGCGCGAGACGGTCGGATAGTTCGGCACTCCCTCGAACATCAGGGTCGTCGCGCCGTTGGCGAGCGGGCCATAGAGAATATAGCTGTGGCCGGTGACCCAGCCGACGTCGGCCGTGCACCAGTAGACGTCCCCGTCGTGATAATCGAAAACATAGCGATGCGTCATCGAGACGAAAACGAGATAGCCCCCCGAGGTATGCAGAACGCCCTTCGGCTGTCCCGTCGAGCCCGAGGTGTAGAGGATAAAGAGCGGATCTTCCGCATTCATTTCCTCCGGCGGGCAATCCGTCGATGCTTTCGCCATTTCCTCGTGATACCAGACGTCGCGGCCCTCGACCCAGTTGATCGGATTGCCGGTCCGGCGAACAACGATACAGGTGGTGCATTCGGGGCAGTCCTTCAGCGCCGTGTCGGCATTGGCTTTCAGCGGAATGGTCCGCCCGCCGCGCACGCCTTCATCGGCGGTAATCACATAATGCGACTCACAGTCGCGAATACGCCCGGCGAGCGCATCGGGGGAGAAGCCACCGAAAACGACAGAATGAACGGCGCCGATCCGGGCGCAGGCGAGCATCGCGACGGCCGCCTCGGCAATCATCGGCATGTAGATGGTGACGCGGTCGCCCTTTTTGACGCCGCGCGCCTTCAGGACGTTGGCGAACTTGCATACCTCGGCATGTAATTCGCGATAGGTGATCTTCCGGTCGTCTTTCGGATCATCGCCTTCCCAGATGATCGCCGTCTGGTCGCCGCGCGTTTCAAGATGCCGGTCGAGGCAGTTGTAGCTGACGTTGAGCGTGCCGTCATAATACCAGCGGATATGCAGATCCTCGGCGTTGAAAGAGACATCCTTGACCTGCGAATAGGGCTTGATCCAGTCGATGGTCTTCCCGTGCTCGCCCCAGAACGCAGCCGGATCCTCAATTGAGGCCTTGTACATCTCCTGATAGCGCGCCTTGTCGATCCATGCCTTTTTTGCCAACTCTTCCGACACCGGATACAAATCTTTCGCAGACATACCTCGCCGTCCTTTCCCTGATGGTCAGTTGATTCTCTTTATGAATATCAATGCAGTTACAATATTTGCTAACGCACCGCGATCCAAAACACAAGGGAGTATGCAAGGGACGAGTGGCTGTCCCCGTCAGATCGCCAGATATTCATAACGTAATTCCTGGTCTTCCAGCACCTGGCGCGCGGTGCCGCGAAATGCAATCTGTCCCATGTCAAGGATCAGCGCCTTGTCGGCAAGCTGAAGCGCCGCGACGGCGTTCTGCTCGACGATGATCGTGGTGATGCCGAGCTTCTTGACCTCGAGCAGGATCTTCTCGATTTCCTGCACGATGACGGGCGCGAGCCCCTCATAGGGTTCATCCAGAAGCAACAGCTTCACATCGCGCGCGAGCGCCCGGGCGACCGCCAGCATCTGCTGCTCGCCCCCCGACATGGTGACGGCATCCTGGTTGCGCCGCTCGCCAAGCCTTGGAAAATGATCGTAAATGCGCTCCAGTTCCCATCCCTTCGGATCCGCCACCTGCGACAGTATCAGGTTTTCTTCCACGGTCAGGCCGCCGATGATGCGGCGATCCTCCGGCACGAGCTGAATGCCCGCCTGCGCCGCTTCGAACGATCGGAGCGGGTGGATCGCCTTGCCTCCGAGATAGATCTCGCCACGTTTCAGGGTCGGGCTGTCGACACGGGCAAGCGTGCGCAGCGTCGATGTCTTGCCAGCGCCGTTGCGTCCAAGCAGCGCGACAATATCGCCCTCCTCGATATCGAAGGAGACGCCTTGGACGATATAGGATTCCCCGTAATAGGCATGGATATCCTTGACGCTGAAATAGGGTTTGCTGGCAGGGCTTTCCGACATCACTGCGCTCCTCCCAGATAGGCTTCCTTGACTTTCGGATCCTCGCGCACGGTTTGCGGATCCCCATCCGCGATGATCTGCCCGCGCGACAGCACGCTCACCTTGTCGGCGAGGCTGAAGACGACATGCATATCATGCTCGATAATCACCTTGGTCATGCCGCGCGACTTGATCTTTTTCAACAGATCAATGGTGCGGTTCGTGTCATGGCGCGCCATGCCGGCGGTCGGCTCATCGAGCAGCAGAAGGCGCGGCCGGAGGATCAGGCACATGCTGAGCTCAAGCCGCCGCTTGTCGCCGCGGCTCAGGCTTCCCGCCTCGGTCTGCATCATGTCCTGCAGGCCGACATCTTCGAGAATATGCTCCGCTTCATCGCGAATTTCATGCTGGTTTGCAAGTTTCTGCCCGGCGTTCAGCCGGAACGACCCATCGCGATAGGAAAGCGCCGGGATCATGACATTTTCAAGAAGCGTCATTTCCTGAAAAATCTCGGGCGTCTGGAATACCCGTGCGACCCCGAGCTGCGTGATTTCATGCGGCGCCCGCCCGGTCAGCGTCTCGCCGGCGAAGGTGACGCTGCCTGTATCGGGCTTGAGGCGACCGATACAGACATTAAGAAGCGTCGATTTCCCCGCCCCGTTCGGGCCGATAATGGCATGGGTTGTCCCTTCCTCGACACTCATATTGATGTCGGAAAGCGCGCTGAGGCCGCCAAACCGTTTGTTGATATTTTCCAGATTGAGTACGTAGTCAGTCATCGCGCGTCCTCCTACTCGCCGGCCTGGTTATGCACCTGGACCGATTGCTGCTCCGACTTTTCCTTGCTGGTGGTGAAGTAGTCGACAATGCGCCGGAACCCTTCCATCAGCCCGCCAGGCAGGAAAATAACGATGATCATGAACAAAAGGCCGAGCGTGAGGTGCCAGCCGCCGCCGACGAACAGGCCGAGAACCGGTACCAGCACGTCGGTCACGCTATCGGGCAGGAAGGAGAAAGCCTGCTGCAGCACATTGGCATCGAAGGCGGAGAAGATATTCTCGAAATATTTGATCAGCGCCGCCCCGAGCACCGGCCCCACAAGCGTTCCCGCCCCGCCGAGAATGGTCATCAGCACAACTTCGCCCGATGCCGTCCACTGCATCCGCTCGGCGCCCGCAAGCGGGTCCGTCACTGCAAGCAGGCTGCCCGCAAGACCGGCATACATGCCCGAGATGATGAAGGCCGTCAGCATATAGGGCCGGGTGTTGAGGCCGGTATATTTCATGCGGTTCTGGTTCGACTTGATACCTTTCAGCATCAAGCCGAAGGGCGAGCGGAAAATCCGCAGCGAGATATAAAAGCAAATGATCAGCAGCACGGCGCAGAAGTAAAAGCCGGGGTAGCCGCTCATCAGCTCGCCAAAAAGATTGGTGCGCGGCAGGCCGAGCGTCGGCGTGCCGTCGGAGAACATCTTGTCGAGGACCCGCGGATCGGATGCGACGAGTTGCAGTCCCGTCTCGCCGTTGGTAATCGGCGTCAGCACCGAATAGGCAAGGTTATAGGACATCTGCGCGAAGGCGAGCGTCAGGATCGAGAAATAGATGCCCGAACGGCGAAGGCTGAGATAGCCGATGATCGCAGCCAGGATCCCGGCGACAACGACACCGAACAGAACCGCCGGGATGACATTCATCGTCAGCAGCTTGAACGACCAGACGGCCGCGTAGGATCCGACACCGAGAAAGGCGGCATGACCGAACGACAGATAGCCGGTCAGGCCGAAGAGAATGTTGAACCCGATGGCAAAGATACCATAGATCGCAAATTTCTGGAGCAGATCGGGGTAGTTGCCCCCGATCGGCTCAAGCCAGAACGGCATCAGCAGGATGGCGGCGGCGAAGCCTGCGACAAGCAGCGTATCGCCGAATGACCGCTTGAGCGTATCGGTACCGGTGGTATCAGTCATCCATAACTCCTGTCCGGCCCATCAGGCCGCGCGGCAGCACCAAAAGAATGATGACTGCGACGAGATAGATAATGATCTGGTCAATACCCGGAATGAGCGCTTTCACCTCATTCATCGAGGCGAAGGACTGCACAATCCCGAGCAGGAAGCCGGCCAGCACCGCGCCGCCGAGCGACCCCATGCCGCCGACAACGACAACCACGAAGGAGAGAACGAGGAATTCCATTCCGAGATGGTAATCCGGCGGCAGTATGGGCGTGTACATCACCCCGGCGACACCCGCGACGATGGCGGCAATGGCGAACACGACCGTAAAGCGCCGCTCGATATTGATGCCAAGGAGACCGACGGTCTCCCGATCGCGCATGCCGGCGCGCACCACCATGCCGTAGGTCGTGAATTGCAGGAAGATAAAAACGGCCGAGAGAACGATCGCCGAAAAGGCGAAATAGATCAGCCGCCACCAGGGATAGACCAGATTGTCGCCAAGCCCGAGCCAGGCGCCGACATTGGCGCTGCCGGCAACAATTTCCGGGGCGGGCTGCGGGATCGGATTGGCGCCGAAATAGGCCTTGATGATTTCCTGAAGAACGATCGCGAGGCCGAAAGTGACGAGGATCTGCTCGGCCGGCGGGCGGCGATAGAAATGCTTGATCAGGCCGCGCTCCATCACATAGCCGATCAGCAGCATCACGGGGATGGCGAGCAGCAGCGACAACGGCACCGAATAATCGATGATCAGGCTGCCTGTCTCACCGAACCAGGATTCCAGATAGGTCTGTTCCTTATAGGCGGCAAAGGCGGTAATATTTTCATCGCGCACCTTGGTGGACAGGGTGATCAGCTTGTTGAACGTCACGGCACAGAATGCACCCAGCATGAACAGCGCGCCATGGGCGAAGTTTACAATTCCGAGCGTTCCGAACACGAGAGTGAGGCCAAGCGCAATCAGCGCATAGGCCGCCCCTTTGTCCAGTCCATTGAGAATCTGAAGAAGAATGGCATCCATGAGTTCTACCTCGAAATTACCATCGGCTGACTTCCGGGCCTAAAGGCGAGGAAAAAGATGGGTTGACGCCTCCCTGATGCGCCAACCCATTAAAATGCACAGAATTACACCTTCACTTCATAGGGGCCGAGTTCGCCGCCAAAGATGGACGCGTCATACTCCACCTGGGCACGCGGAGTGATGTCGACGATATTCAGAATATCGAACTGGCTGGTCGGGTTCTCGTTCCCGCGCACCACCAGAACGTCCTTGAAGCACTGATGATCTTCCGCACGATACAGCGTCGGGCCATTGCCCATGCCGTCAAAGTTGAAGCCTTCAAGCGCCTTGATGACTTCGGGAGGATAGAAAGTACCCGCCATTTCGCAGGCGTTCGCATAAAGCAGCGTCTGCACATAGCAGGTGTGAGCAGCCATCGACGGCGGCTCGCCATATTCGGCGCCGAAGGACTGCACGAAGGCCTGCGAGGCCTCATCCTGCAGCTGCCAGTTCCAGTTTGCGGTGCCAAGAATACCCTTGACCGCCTCGCCGGCGCCGCGCGCCATCAGACGGGAGAAGAGCGGCACGACAATCTCGAAATTCTTGCCGTTGGCCTGCTTGTCGCGAAGCCCGAACTGAACCGCCTGGGTCAGCGAGTTGACCATATCCTTGCCGTAATGGTTGAGGATCAGCACGTCGGCGCCCGAGTTCAGAACCGGCGTCAGATACTGCGAATAATCGCCCGCGCCAACCGGGGTCAGAACCGTCTTGGTGGTCTCCCAGCCGATGGCTTCGGTGGAATTGCGGATCGACTCTTCCTGCGTCCAGCCCCAGGTGTAGTCGGCGGTCAGATGGTAAGCGCGGCGATCCTTGCCATATTCCTTTTCCAGCACCGGCGCGAGCGCCTGGCCGGACATGTAGGCGTTGAAGAAGTGGCGGAAGCCGTAGCGCCGCTTGTCTTTGCCGGTCGTATCGTTGGAATGGGTGAGACCCGCCATGAAGATGATACCCTGCTCCTGGCAGAGCGACTGCACCGCGACCGCGACGCCCGAGGAGGAGCCGCCGGTGATCATCAGGACGCCGTCCTTCTCGATCATCCGCTTCGCCGAGGCCCGCGCCGCGTCCGATTTCGTCTGCGTGTCGCCAGTCGTGTAGGTCACCTTCTTGCCAAGCACGCCGTTGCCCTTCAGGCTTGAGGGTTTGAAGGTATTCAGCATCCCGCCGTCGCCTTCGCCGTTCAGATGCTTCACCGCCAGCATATAGGCGCGCAGCTCATCCATCCCTTCGTCGGCATAAGGGCCGGTCTGCGGGACATTGAAGCCGAGCTTCAGCTCGCTCTTGTCTTTCGGGTTGTTGCGGAATTCTTCCGCCCAGGCGTTCTTGACAAAAAAGCTGGGCGTTGCCGCAATCAGGCCACCAACGGCACCCGCTTTCAGCAAACCACGACGCGACAGGCCTGATTTTGTAAAATCGCTCATGAATTGTCTCCCAATAGATAGATGGATTTCCCATACAGGGTGCCCGCGCCTGTTTTCACGAGCCAATACCTGCTAGTTGTAAAAATTTCACATTTTCGCCTTATTTCCTAATGATCCCTTGAAAAGCGAGTGTTTTTTATGTAAAAATTCTAAATTAGATTTTGTAAATTTGTAAATTCTTGTAAATTCCATTCCGAGGATCCGAAATGGCGAAGCAACCCCTGTTCGGCAGCCGACTGCGGAAACTGCGCAAGGAACGCAAGATGACGCAGATTGAGCTTGCGGACCGGCTCGGCATTTCCGCGAGTTACCTCAACCTGCTGGAGAACAACCGGCGCAATATCACCGCGTCCCTGCTGCTCCATATCAGCCGGATCCTGAAAGTGGACCCGCTGGTCTTTTCACCGCAGGAGGAAAGCCACCTGATCAGCGAGCTTGCCGATGCGCTGAAGGATCCGCTGTTCGCCGATAACGAGTTCACGCCTGAAGACATCGCCGAAATGGCGACGGAATCGCCAACGCTGAGCGCGCTCTTCAAAAAAACCTATGAGGCGTTTCGAAATTCGCAGGTTCAACTTCGCCAGATGAGTGAACGGCTGTCCCAGGATGTGCATTTCGCGAGCGCGTCATTCCGGCTGCGCACGCTGATCACCTCCATCATCTCATCGACCGAGATCCTGCATGACAATGAAGGGCTCGATGCCCGCGAAAGGAAAGAATTCCTGCAAATCGCGCTGAAAGACAGCAACGCGCTCAATCACACGGTGAACGAGATGCTCGGCATCCTCGGCGATGAGAGCTTGACGGGCAAATCATGGGCGCCCTCGCCCAACGAGGCGGTGTCGGACTTCATTCAGGCAAGGAACAACTATTTCGATCCGATCGAGACGGCCGCCGCGGAATTTCGCGAGATGCTGGGCGGGCACAGCCTGCTCTCGACCGCGCAGCTGATCGACTATCTGCAGCGCGTGCATGATATCCATGTTGATTTTGCGACGCGCGATATCCACAACACCGAAGCGACGCTCTTCGATGAACGAAGCCGGCAGGTCATTCTGTCAAAGTCACTGCCGCAGTCGAGCGTCAATTTTCATCTCGCGATCCTTTGCGGCCAGCTGACCAACGCGAACCTCTTCATGGATATCGCTGATGCGCCGGAGCTGCCGACGGAGGCCGCACAGACGAAGGCGCGCGCCGCGCTCGCCAGCTATTTCGCGGGCGCCGTGCTGCTCCCCTATAATCAATTCTACCGTGCGGCAGAGGATTACCGATATGATATAGAGCTGCTGCAACAGCAGTTCGATGCCAGCTTCGAGCAGATCTGCCATCGCCTCACGACTCTGATGCAGCCCGGGAAAAGCGGCGTCCCGTTCCATCTCATTCGCAGCGATCTTGCCGGCAATATCTCGAAGCGCTTCAGCGCCTCGGGCCTGCATATTCCGCGCTATGGCAACTCCTGCCCGCGCTGGGCGCTGCATTCGGCCTTTCTCACGCCCGGCACCCTGTGTCCGCAGATATCGGAGATGCCGGACGGCAGCCGCTATTTCTCCATCGCCTGCACGGTGACCAAGCCAAGCCTCGGCTACGGCCAGCCCAAACGGCACTACGCCATCAGCATCGGGTGCGACATCAAGGACGCACATCGCCTGATCTATGCGGACGGGCTCAATCTGTCGGCCCCGAAGGCGATTATGCCGATCGGCATCACCTGCCGTCTCTGTGAGCGGGAGAACTGCGCCCACCGCGCCGCGCCGCCGCCGTCACACACCCGTAAAGTGCCTCCGCAGCGGCGCAACATCTCTCCCGGCATCGGGGATTTGTAAACTGCCGCCTCAGTAGCCGTCGAGAACCAGCCGACCCTTGGCGGTGCGCCGCACGGCGCCGTCGCGGAGCGCGGTAAAGTCCAGCTCCATATTGAGGCCGTTCAGCGTCCGCTTGTAGACATGCATGTCGTAATCGCCCGCTTCGCTGATCGCCATGACATAAACGCTGAGCGTCTGCCTCACGATACGCGCCCAGGAGATGGGATCACCGGCGAGGGCATCCCCTGAGACGGCCGCGCGCCACACATTCGGGCGATCCGTCCGGAAAAAGGTCAGCGTCGTCTCTTTCAACACTTCCTCCGGCTTGTCCGCTGTCCCCTTCTGCCGCATCAGGGTCCGCCACGTAATGTCGAAATCACCACTTTCCTTTGGCGCGATCCGGACATCGATATCCCGGCTGGTCAGCGGGAAGGTAACGCTCGTGTTCGTTTCGGAGACCGCGCTGCCGCGCCAGTTCCCCTTGAAGGCCGTGATTGTGAGGTCCTCTGCCATGGCCGTCGCGGGCGATAAGAACAGAATGGCGGTAATAGCGACCAGAAATTTTTTGAGCTTGAACAAAATCATCTCCCTGATGAATAAATCGGCCGCATCATAATGCAGAAAAGAAAAAGGCCGCAATATTCTTGCGGCCTTTTCCCACTTCCTGCCAGCAACGAAATCAGCTTTCGTCAACGACAATCTTGCCACTTGTAATATCGGCGGCATTGAGCGAGGCATTTTCGACGACGATGGAGAAGCCAGAGACTTCCGCATTCGTCCCGTCGGTGACGGTAATCGTCGTGTTGCCGTCGCTTTCCGAGAAGAGGATATGGTCCGCCCGGTCGACAGCGGCAATACCAAGCTCGTCGAACAGCGCCGAAAGGTCGATCACATCGGCATCGCCGTTCGCGCCGAAATCCTTGATAATGTCATTGCCGTCGGTTGCCGCATTCATATAGACGAAGCGGTCGTCGCCCGTGCCGCCGAACAGGATGTCATCCCCGCCCCCGCCGACGATGTAATCATTGCTGCCACCGCCGATAATCGTTTCGGACGCATCGGTGCCGACATAACCGTCACCCGGCGTTATGGTGATATTCAGCACCGCCGAGCTGGTCGAGCCGTCGCTGTCGGCAATAGTGTAGCCGATCGCTTCATGCTCGAAGTTGGCGACATCGGTATTGGCGAGGAACGTATATTCCCCGGTTTCAAAATTCATCTCGAGAATGCCGAAATCGGTCTGCAGCGTCAGCACGTTGCCATTCACCGTGACATTCGGCTCCGCCCCGTCCGCGAGATCATAGTCGATCCCTTTATAGGTCAGCGAAATGATCGGCACGGCGGCGAGCGGATCGCTCCCCGGCTCATCATTGTCGAGCACATTGCCGGAGATGCTGTTCTCGCTCGGCGTCAGGCTGGCTTCAAGCGCGGCCGGGCTGTCGATATAGAGATAGGGATCGCCGGGATCGGGATCATTGTTGTTGTCTTCCGGCGTATTGTCGATTTGGCCGAGGTGCGTGCTGTGCTGCGCCTCCGCGCCAATGCCGACGGCATAGACCTTGGCATTGTTGAGATCGTTCTGGACCCAGTCGTTGAAGTCGTTGATGCCGCCCTGGGTGTTGCCCTGCGTCGGCACGCCGTCGGAGATGAAATAGATTGCCTGCTCATACCCCGGTTCGAACTCCACCGTCCGGGCAAGGTCGAGAGCTTCCTTGTAGTTGGTGCCCCCGCCGCCCCGGCTGTCGAGGGAGTCGAGCGCCTCAAGCACGGACGCGAGTGTGTAGAAGGTGCCATCGCCAATGAACTCGGCCCGCGAGTCGAAGTCGATCAGCGTGATCGCCGTGCCCGTCGGATTGCGCTCGAACAGCGTCGTTGCAAGATTTTTAAGCGCCTCCTCCATCAGGGCGATGTCGGCATCGCTCAGGCTTCCCGAGGTGTCGATGACAAAGAGCGCGTGCGTGTCGGCGGGTTCGGCAATCACAACCGGGCCGTCATCAACCGCCGTCGGACCGTCATCCACCGGGACCGTCGTGTCATTGACCGTCACATCGATGGTCAGGCTCGTGCTGGCGGTATTGTCGGCTTCGGTCACCTCGCCGCCGCCCGCAACCGTCGCGCCTTCCGTCGCTGTCGCGGTCACCGTGAGCGTAAAGTCGCTCGCGTCGTCAAGCGCGGGCGTAACGGTCAGGTTCGCAAGATCCCAGCCCGTAATATCCGCATCGCTGCCATCCCCGATAAAGCTGTTGACCCCATCGGAAAGAACCGCACCCGTCGGCAGGCCGCTGATCGACAGGGAGAGCGTCTCCGACCCGTCCGTATCCTGGAGCGCGGCGGTAACATCAGGAAGACCAATCGCCGTATTCTCATCGCCGCTGACCGTCGCGTTGGCGGCGGCTGTATCGAGCGTCAGCGTCGGCAGATCGGCAACGGCGTCGATCACGACGTTGATCGTCCCTGCGGCGCCTGCAGCCGGCGCAGCCGTCCCGTCCTGCGAATAGGGGGTGACGGTAATGGCGAAATCCGCATCGCTGTCTTCGGGCAGGCCCGTGATCGCGAGCGAAGCGAGATCCGCCTGCTCGACGCGCCAGCCGCCCGCATCGGCGACGCCGACCGAGAAGGTAACGCCTGCGGGATAGCCGCTGAGGATAACCCAGCCGTCTTCTGTGCCGCCTTCACCGGTGGTGAGCGTAATGGAGAGCGGAATATCGCCGGACGCCGGCGCGCCAACGGCGGCAATTTGGTCCGCCGCGAGGCCGAGATCTTCCTTGCCCGCCGCATCCGAGACCACAACCGTTGGCGTATCCGAGACCGGATCAACGCTGATATTGATGGTGATTTCGGTGGTCGCGACATTATTGCTGTCGGTGAGTTCGCCGCCGCCCGCGACCGTCGCCGCTTCGGTCGCCGTTGCGCGCACGGTCAGCGTAAAATCGGTATCGTCATCGGCAGGCGGAGTTATCGTGAGGGTCGAAAGGTCCCATCCGGTCAGATCGACGTCGGCACCATCGCCGGTGAATGTGTTGACCCCATCGCTGAGGATCGCCCCGACGGGCACGCCGCTCATGACCACGGCGAGGCTCTCCGACCCGTCTGTATCGGTGAGACTGACGGTGATCGGCGCGATGGTGATCGGGCTGTCTTCAAGCCCGCTTGCATCCCCGCCGCTGAGTGTCGGCCGATCGGCAACGGCATCGACGATGGCCGTTCCGCTCGATGTCGTGCTACCGGTATCGCCGCTACCATTAACGAAACGGGTCTCGACCGTCAGCGGAATATCGGCGTCACTGTTCGAAGGCGGAAGGATATACATCTCCGGCAGAGTGCCTCCGGGCGCGCTCACCGTCGCGCTGCCGCCCGTCACATCGATCTCATTGCCCGGCGCCGTGCCGCCAACAAAGAAGCGCGTGCCCGGCGGGAAGCCGGAAATTTCGATATCGGTGATCTGCTCGTCGGTGTCCGGCGTGAAGTCAACCGTCATCTGCATGGGACGGATGGTCATATCGCCGGTATTCTGTCCCGGCTGCCAGTCTTCAAAACCGCCCGAGCGCAAAACGCCCGCGCCCATGTCTGTCTGGTAGGAGATCGTCGTGCTCCCGCCCGGCGGGATCGGGTTCGGGTTGGGCGGGGTACCCGGGGTCAGGGATCTCTGGTTCACCCCGATGATTTCCTCGATCTCATCGCGGGAGAATTCGAGGCTGGTGCCCTCCAGCAGGTCATCAATATCGAGCGGATCGCCGATACTTCCGTCCTGATAGCTGCGGAAGCTGGCGCCGCCGCCATGAGCTTGCGTGTCACCTGCGGCCGGGGCAATGTCCGCGAGATTATAGCCCTGAACGAGCGGCGTGATCTGGTCGATCTCGACGACATCGCCGTTTTCAAATTCAATTTTCGGGGGATTATCCGTCTGCCCTAGCGCGAGAAAGTTCTGTAGCAGAATTGGCTCACCGCCATCCGCCGGGAAGACAAGAAGATTTCCCGCTTCCTGCATGAACTCGGTGCCGTCCAGCGATTCAATCGGCAGTCTGACCGTTTCGCCGAGAGCTACCTCGACAATATCTGTAGCCGCCTTATCCGCGGCTGCACTCTTATTATCGCCTGACGTCGCCATTTGTCTTAACTCCACTGACCTTACTGTTTACTGCGGCGCGGCTTAAGCCTTGATCCGCAAAAAATAGCCAAGTTTAAAATCATTGTCTGTAAAAATCCTCAAACGTTCTGCCGACACTATCCCGGCGCCTGCCGCTCTCACATCCCCCAAAAGGGTGATACCCCGAAAAAAATAATAAAATTTTAGGCAATTCGCGCTCGCATGTATCATCCGAATGCAGGACAAGCGCACGGCGGGCGCGATTGGAGGAGATTTATTTTCCGCCGCCCGAAGACGTGGGCGGTCCGCTTTTGTGTAGAATGAGGGCACCCTTCGCCAGAATTGCCGTACAAAGGACACCCACCGCGAAAACAAGGGCGATCGATTTTATCGCGTAGCCGCTGTCGAGGGCGACGCCGACGAGGACCGGGCTCAGCGCCGAGCCAAAGACGGCGGCGACCGCCGCGACGGAGCGGATGGCGCCGAGATAGCGGGTGCCGTAGATTTCCGGCCAGAGGGCGGAGAGCGCCGGCCCTGCCGCGCCCGAGCCAAAGCCGAGCAGGATCATCACCAGGACCGCATAGGCCTGCGACGGCGCGAAGGCGAACAGCAGGATCCCCATCGCCGACGGCAGGAGAAGGAATGGCGCGAGCCGCCGCGCGCCCAGCAGATCGACAAGGACGCCGAGACTGAAACTGCCGACAAGATGGGCGATCGCAAAGACCGGGAAGGTCAGCGCCCATGTCGCAAAGTTCCATCCCTGCACCTCGATCAGATAAACCTGATGGAAGAAAAAGCCGGTGATGACCGTCGCCGGCAGCATGACCGAGGGCAGGAGCATATAGAAGCCGGTATCGCGAAGCACCTCGCGCCGCGTCCAATGCCGCGTATCGCTCACCAACGCTTCGCCCGTCGCCGCGCGCGGATCCACAGCCTTCACAGAGGTGCGGGCGAGGAACGGGATCGTCGGCAGCAGCGTTATCGCCGCAATCACCGCCATCACCGGCCAGATGAAGCGCCAGTCCATGAAGCCGAGAGAAAAGGCGATCAGCGGCGGATAGAGGGCAAGGCCGAGCGGAAAGCCAAGCTCGGCAATGGCGAGGGCGCGGCCCCGCACCGCTTCATAGCGCCGCGCTGTCGCGGTCATCGCGATATGCGCCATCATTCCCTGCCCGAGAAAGCGGACAGCGATAATCCCGAAGAAAAGGGAGATCGGCCCCTGCACCAGCCCAAACGTGACCATCGAGGCGACCATCAAGAGGCTGACTTTCATCGCGATGCTTTTAAGCGGCATCCGATCAACGAGCGGCCCCGCCTTCCATAAAAGCAGCGCGCAAATGAGTGTCGCCACCGTGTAGAGGGTTCCGAATTCGCCGTTCGTCAGGTTGAAATCGGCGCGTATCTCGCCGACAACCACCGAAATCACATAGGTCTGGCCCGGCCCCGACCAGAAGGCCAGCAGCAGCCCGAAAAGGAGAAAACGCCACTCCTGACGGATGAAAAGCAGGGAACTTTGAAAATGAAACATCGGAACGACCCGTGGGTTAGAACGCAGGGATATTGCGTCACATGTCCTGCCACAAGTCAACCAGAGCTCAGAGCCTGAAACTCCTCTCGATCCGGTCCAGCGTTTCCATGGCCGGCAGGCACTGCGCGACCGACGCGTTCGGCTCCCTCCCCTCGCGAATGGCGGTGAAGAATTCGCGGTCGATCAGCTCGATGCCATTATTTGAGACCGCAACGCCCGAAAGGTCGATCGGCTTCTCATAGCCGTCGACGAGATCGTCATAGCGCGCGATATAGGTGCCGTTATCGCAGATATAGCGGAAGAAGGTGCCGAGCGGCCCGTTGTTGTTGAAGGAGAGCGACAGCGTGCAGAGCGCGCCATTTTGCGCCTTCATCCCGATGCTCATATCCATCGCGATGCCGAGTTCCGGATGGATCGGCCCCTCAAGTCCATAGACTTTCTCCGGCACCCCGCCCGTCTGATACTGGAACAGATCAACCGTATGGCAGGCGTGATGCCACAGCAGATGATCGGTCCAGCTCCGCGGTTTGCCGAGCGCATTGGTATTGGTGCGACGGAAAAAATACGTCTGTACATCGAGCTGCTGAAGTGTCAGCTCCCCGGTCTTGATCCGGTTGTGGATCCACTGGTGGCTCGGGTTGAAGCGGCGGACATGACCGGCCATCGCAATGAGCCCGGTCCGTCGCTGCGTCTCCACAAGGCGTTTTGAATCCGCGAGATTATCCGCCATCGGGATCTCGACAAGCACATGCTTGCCCGCTTCCAGACAGGCGATCGCCTGCGCCGCATGCATCTGCGTCGGCGTCGAGAGAATGACGCAGTCCACATCGTGGCGCGCGAGACTTTCGTCAAGATCAAGCGTCCAGTGGCCGATCCCCCGCGCCGCAGCGGCTGCTTTGGTGCTCTCCTCTTCCCGCCCGACAATGGAGGTCACCTCGACGCCCTCGATATTGGCAATCGCATCCAGATGCTTTTGGCCGAAGGCCCCGGCCGCCCCCGCAACGCAGACTCTCATCCTACTTCTCCAGTTTCATCTCATTCGCATGGATCCGGGCGAGCAACGCATCCGCCCGGCTTTGATAATTATCTTCCCCTGCCTCCATCTGCAGATCACCGATCCGCTGCTGCCAGCTGACCGTTGCCCGCGACATCTCGCTCGGCAGGCCGAGCTCCTCGACGGTGAGCGCAACCTCCCTCATCTCCTCCGCCCGGCGACGGCCATGCTGCATCATGCGCTCAAAATTATAGGCGGCGCGGAAGGGAAAGTGAAATCCGGGATAAGTCACATCGAACGACGCCAGCACCGTCTCATCGACACCGGCCTTCCGCCCGGCAAGGACGCATTCGGCAAAGAGTGCCTCCATGCCTTTCACCATGATGCTGCGGATCATCTTGACCGACGAGGCGGCGCCGATGTCGCCCTCGAAGATCTGCGCTTTCATCTTCAGCGGCGCGAGAGCCGCGAGCGCCGCCGCGCTGTGCGGCCCCGAGACGAGCAGCGGCGTCTCATGCATTTTCGGATAGACCGGCGACATCACGGCAACATCGACATAGCGCCCGCCGGCCGCCTCGATCACCTCGGCGGAGTGGCGCTTTGTGCCGGGCGCGCAGGAATTGCAGTCAAGGAAAAGGCTACCCGAAGCCAGATGCAGGGCGGCGGTGCGCGCCGCGGTCGCGGCCTGATCCGCAGTGACGAGAGAGAAGACGAGATCCGCATCCTGGAGCGCCGCCCCTGGGCTATCCGCCCCCGCGACGTCGCAGGCGGCGTAGTCGCGCTGTTTCGCAGCGGCAACAGCGGGGTCGGGAGCACCCGATTTGATATCGTAGGCGCCGACCGGGAAGGACGCATCAATAGCCGCCGCCTGTCGCCAGCCTTTGACGAACGCCATTGCGGCTTCGCCAAATCCGACAAAAGAAATTTTCGTCGCCCGTGTCATTGATCCGACTCTCTTCACTGTTGCGCCTGACCCTACCTACGCTTCCCCGATGGTCACTGGAAATTGAAAATCGCCGCGCGTTTATTCAAATATTGAATAGCCCCGCGGGAATATCGGCGGCCCAATGTCAGATTAGATTTCGCCCCGCCGTCCGCAACGCATCGACAAATTCAAGCTGCGTCGCGGTGGGATGCCAGTCGCGCCGCGTGGTCAGGCCGATTGGCCGGCGCGTGTCGCCAAGATCGAAGGGGAGCGGGACAAGCAGGCCTTTTTCCTGCTCATAGCGGCTCTGGTGGCTGGAGATAATGGTGATGCGGTCACTCTCCATCAGCAGCCCGCGGATCAGCACGAGCGAGCTCGCCTCCACAATCCCTTTCGGGCGCGGATGATGCTTGCGGGCGAACAGATTTTCGAAGATCGTCCGCGTCGGTGAACCCTCCCGCGGGGTCACCCATGGATAGCGTGCGAGATCCTCGATGGTGATTTTCTCCTTTCGCGTCAGCGGATGGCCCGCTCGCACGATCAGCGCGAGTTCGTCATCGAAGATACGCTCCTCCACCACATCATCGATCGGCGGCGGATTGCGGAGCGCGCCGATCAAGAGGTCAATCTCGCTGTAGCGAAGGCCATGCAGGAGATCCTCATAGCGCCCGTCAATGACACTGATTTCAATGTTGGGGCGGCGTTTCGTGATATTCGTGATAGCCGTCGGCAGGATATGCGTGCGGGCAAGCGGCATGGTACCAATGACAATGCGGCTGCTGTCGACGCCTTTATAGGCCCGGATCTCCATCTGTCCCTGCTGCAATTCGGCGAAGGCAAGCTGAACGTAACGGGCAAGGATTTCCGCGGCTGGCGTAAGTTCGATCCCCTGCCCGGTCTTGCGAAAGAGCGGGATCGTCGAGAGCCGCTCGAGATCGCGCGCGGCGCGGTAGAGGGACGGCTGGGAAATCCCGACAAGGCGGGCAGCGAGGCTGAAATTGCCGGTCTTGGCGATGGCGATCAGCGCGCGAAGCTGCACGCCGGAGACGAGCTGGTCGAGATTGGCAAGACTCTTGCCGCCCCGGATCTGCGCGATCTTGCGCGCCTCGTCTATCCCGGCGCGGATAAACTCCTGCGCCCGTTCGGCCCGTGTCAGATAGAGCTGCCCGGCATCGGTAATGAAAACGCCGTCCGTGCGCCGCGTAAACAGCTCGATCTCGAGCGTCTGCTCCAGCTTGGCGATTGCCTGCGTGATTGCCGGCTGGGAGAGAAAGACTTTCTCCGACGCGCGGCTGATGCTCTGATGCTCGGCGACAACGCAAAACGCCCTGAGGTGCCGCAAATTGGGCGCCATACTGATCATGATAGCCCGATCCGATTTTCGATTTATTTCCCCTTTATAGGAAAAAATTATATCATGAATGTCAATTTGAAATAGTAAAATAGCCGGTCCCGGAACAAGGTAAGAGGCGGAATCTACGGGTCCTGAACGCACGGCTGCGAGCTGAGGAGCACTACAATGTCTGCTAAAAAAACCGCCCTTGTCATTAGCGCCCATGCTGCCGACTTCGTCTGGCGATGCGGCGGGGCAATCGCCCTGCATCAGCAGAAGGGCTATGACGTGACGATCGCCTGCCTATCCTTCGGCGAGCGCGGCGAGAGCGCGAAACTCTGGAAGCAGGAAGGCGGCACCACCCTTGAGGCCGTAAAGAAAGCGCGGCAGATCGAGGCGGAGAATGCCGCGAAAGCGCTCGATGCGCATGATATCGTGTTTTTTGATCTCGGCGATTACCCGCTCGAAGTGACGCGCGACGACAAATTCAAACTCGTCGACCTGATCCGCAAGGTTCAGCCCACGTTCATGATGAGCCATTCGCAGTACGACCCCTACAACACCGACCACAGCTTCGCGACGCGCCTCGCCATCGAGTGTCGCATGATCGCGCAGGCATGGGGCCACAATCCCGGTGAGAAGGTTCTCGGCGCGCCGCAGCTCTATCTTTTCGAACCGCACCAGACCGAACAGATGGGCTGGAAGCCGGATGTGTTCCTTGACATCACGCCGGTCTGGGACAAGAAGCGCGCCGCCATCGAGTGCATGGAAGGGCAGGAGCATCTCTGGGACTACTACACCAATGTTGCGGAAAACCGCGGCAACCACTTCCGCCGCAATTCGGGCGGGCAGGCGGGCGGGCGGCCGGCTCGTTATGCGGAGGGCTTCCAGTCCGTCTATCCGCGCACCGTGGATGAACTCTGATGGGCGTCGTCGTCCAGAATATCGAGCGTGCCGACCCCGAGGTAATTGCAAGGCTCGGCCGCTCTGGCGTCGCCACAGTGCATGAGGCGCAAGGGCGCAAGGGCCTCCTCGCCTCCTATATGCGCCCCATCTATTCCGGCGCATCTATCGCGGCATCAGCCGTCACCATCTCCGCCCCGCCCGCCGACAACTGGATGGTGCATGTGGCGATCGAACAGGTGAAGCCGGGCGATATCCTCGTGCTCGCCTCCACCTCGCCCTCGGATGCAGGCTATTTCGGTGATCTTCTCGCAACCTCGATGCAGGCGCGCGGCGGCGTCGGCCTCGTCATTGACGCAGGCGTGCGCGATGTGCGCGATCTCACGCAGATGGGCTTTCCCGTCTGGGCCAAGGCAATTTCGGCGCAAGGAACGGTGAAGGAGACGCTGGGATCGGTCAATATCCCCATCGTCTGTGCCGGCCAGCTTGTCAATCCGGGCGATGTCATCGTCGCCGATGACGATGGCGTCTGCGTCGTCCGTCGCGAGGAAGCAGCGGAAGTCGCTGATCTCGCCGAGGCACGCATCAAAAATGAGGAAGAGAAGCGCCAGCGCCTCGCCGCGGGCGAGCTCGGTCTTGACATGTACAAGATGCGCGAGCGGCTGAAAGAGAAGGGCCTCAAATATGTCTAGCGCCCGCTGCATGTGGATGCGGGGCGGCACCTCGAAGGGTGGATATTTCCTGAGCTCGGACCTTCCCGCCGACCGTGCCGCGCGGGATGCGTTTCTGCTGCAGATCATGGGATCGCCCGACCCCCGGCAGATCGACGGCATGGGCGGCGCCGATCCGCTTACCTCGAAAGTTGCGGTTATCGGCCCCTCAAGCCGGCCGGGCGTCGATGTGGATTATCTCTTCCTGCAGGTGGTCGTCGATCAGGCGATCATCTCGGATTCGCAGAATTGCGGCAATATCCTTGCAGGCGTCGGTCCCTTCGCCATCGAGCGTGGCCTTGTGCCGATCACGGGCGATGAGACGGATGTCACCATCTATATGCAAAACACCGGTCAGACCGCCATCGCCCGGGTGCCGACGCCGAACGGCAAGGTTTCTTATGAAGGCACGGCGCGCATCGATGGCGTGCCGGGAACGGCGGCGCCGATCCCGCTGACCTTCACCGAGACCGCGGGCTCGACTTGCGGCGCGCTGCTCCCGACAGGGAATGCCTCTGACGTCATCGACGGGATCGAGGTCACGCTCATCGACAACGGCATGCCCTCCGTCATCCTCCGCGCCTCCGACATGGGTATCACCGGCCGCGAGAGCCGCGAGGAGCTTGAGGCAAACACGGCGCTGAAGGAGCGGCTGGAGACGCTGCGCCTGAAAGCAGGACCGTTGATGAATCTCGGCGACGTGACGACCAAGACCGTGCCGAAGATGTGCATGGTGAGTCCGGCGACGAATGGCAGCGCACTCTCGACACGAACCTTTATCCCGCATCGCTGCCACGCCTCAATCGGCGTTCTCGGCGCGGTGACGGTCGCAACCGCGGCAGCGCTCAAAGGATCGCCCGCGGCCAGCCTCGCGGTCATCCCGGACGGGCCAAGAAAGACGCTCTCGATCGAGCATCCGAGCGGCGAGACGTCAGTCATTCTCGAGATGAACGACGCGGGCGAGGTGGCCAGCGCCTCCATTCTGCGCACGGCCCGTAAATTGTTCGATGGTGTGGTTTTTGCGCACGAGACAGAGACAGCATGATGGATCCCGATTACCTGCCCTTTCACCCCAACCCGTCGAAGCCGACCTTTAAGGCGCCGCCCGGCGCGGTCGATGCGCATTGCCATGTTTTCGGCCCGGCGCATCTCTTCCCTTACGCGCCGGAGCGGAAATACACGCCCTGCGATGCGCCGAAGGAGAAGCTGTTCGGGCTGCGCGACTATCTCGGCTTCTCCCGCAACGTCATCGTGCAGGCCTCCTGCCACGGCAAGAATAACGATGCGCTGGTCGATGCGCTGAAATCGGCGGGCCGCCTTGCGCGCGGCGTTGCCGTCGTGGGGCAGAATGTCAGCGACGACGAGCTCAAAGAGATGGATGCGGCGGGCGTTCGCGCCGTGCGTTTCAATTTCGTAAAACGCCTCGTCGATGCGACACCCAAGGAAATATTCCTTGGCATCGCCGAGCGGATCGCGAAGCTCGGCTGGCATATCGTCGTCTATTTCGAAGCACAAGACCTCGAGGATCTGATCCCCTTCCTGAAGCAACTTCCGACCATCGTCGTCGTCGACCATATGGGCCGGCCCGATGTGAAGAAGGGCGTCGACCATCCCGACTTCAAGCGCTTCATCGTCCTGCTGGCCGAGAATGACAATATCTGGACGAAGGTGAGCTGCCCCGAGCGCCTGACGGTTTCCGGGCCGCCCTATGATGACGTGATCCCCTTCTCGCGCATGCTGGTCGAACGCTTCCCCGACCGCGTTCTCTGGGGCACCGACTGGCCGCATCCGAACATGAAATCCCATATGCCGGACGACGGTATACTGGTCGATGTCATCCCGCGCATCGCCGTAACCGAGGAGCTGCAGCGCAAGCTGCTGATCGACAATCCAATGCGGCTCTACTGGCCGGAAGAGCGTTCCGCGCCATAATAATATAGAGACAAGGACAGGGACAGGCATCCGATGCAAAGCTTGAAAGGCAGAAACCCCATACCCGGGACGATCCTTTTTGACGGCAATCAAGCCGTCAAAGGGTATCAGCTCAATAAAATGTGCTTCTCCTTCAACGAGGCGAAGAACCGCGAAGCCTTTCTGAAAGATGAGGATGCCTATTGCGCGAAATATGGCCTGACGCCGGCGCAGCGCGAGGCAATCAAAGAGCGCAACGTGCTGAAGCTCCTGAAACTCGGCGGGAATATCTATTATCTCGCCAAATTCACCGGCATCTTCGGCCTCAACATGCAGGATATCGGCGCGCAGCAGGCGGGCATGACGCTGGAAGAATTCCGCGCCAAGCTGCTCGCCGCGGGGAAGAAATGACATGGCAAGACTAATCGGCGGCATCGGCAGTTCCCACGTCCCGGCGATCGGCAATGCGATCGAGCGGGAGTTGCATGCGGATCCCTACTGGCAGCCCTTCTTCAAGGGCTTCGAGCCCGTCTGGAAATGGATGGAGGAGAAGAAGCCCGACGTCGCGATCCTCGTCTATAATGATCACGGCCTTAACTTCTTCCTTGATGCTATGCCGACCTTCGCGATTGGCGCCGCAGCGGAATATCAGAATGCCGATGAGGGATGGGGGTTGAAACCACAGGGTCCGTTCAAGGGCGATCCTGAATTCTCCTGGCACCTCATCGACAGCCTGGTGCATGAGGAATTCGACATCACCATGTGTCAGGAAATGCTGGTGGATCATGGCTTCACCGTGCCGATGTCGCTGATGTGGCCGGATCAGGCAGAGCGCGAGCGGGTCCGCGTCATTCCGCTCTGCGTCAATGTTGTGCAGTATCCCTTCCCGACCGCCCGCCGCTGCCTCAAACTCGGCGAAGCGATCGGCCGCGCCGTCGCCTCCTTCGAGAAAGATCTCGACGTCGTCATTCTCGGAACAGGCGGTCTCTCGCACCAGCTGGATGGGGAACGGGCCGGTCACACCAACCCGGAGTTCGATCGCGCCTTTCTTGAGCGGCTGAAGGACGATCCTGAATGGCTGCTGCAATTCTCCAATTATGAGCTGGCCGAAAAGGTCGGACCGCAGGGCGTCGAGATGATCATGTGGCTGATCATGCGGGGCGCGCTCGGCAACAATATCCGCGAGCTTACCCGGAGTCAGCATGTCCCCATCTCCAACACCGCAACCGGCGTCGTTCTCTACGAGACGCTGACGGAGTGAGCGGGGCGGAAAGAGACTGGCGCATTGCCGCTGTCCGTGCCAGAGTTGCAGGCCGGAGGGGTTAACGGGGCAGGACGGCAGCAAGCAGGATGAGCGGATATATTCTCGCCCTCGATCAGGGCACGACGTCAAGTCGGGCAATCGTCTTTGACAAAAACTACCAGCCCGTCGCCACCGCGCAACAGGAATTTGCGCAGATTTTTCCGGCCTCCGGCTGGGTCGAACATGACCCGGAGGAGATATGGAGCAGCGTCGTCGCGACGGCCCGCAGGGCGCTTGCACAAGCAAACCTCACGCCCCGCGACATCGCCGCGATCGGCATCACCAACCAGCGCGAGACAACAGTCATCTGGGATCGCGAGAGCGGCCGGCCCATCCATAACGCCATCGTCTGGCAGGACCGGCGGACGACCGATCTCTGCAACCGGCTCCGCGTAGACGGGCTGGAAGCGATGTTCATGGAACGAACCGGGCTCGTCCTCGATCCCTATTTCTCGGGCACTAAGATCCGCTGGCTCCTCGATCACGTCGAGGGGGCACGCGCGAAGGCGGAGGCCGGGAAGCTCGCTTTTGGCACCATCGACAGCTTTCTTCTCTGGCGTCTGACCGGCGGGCGGGTGCATGCGACCGATGCAACGAATGCCAGCCGCACGCTGATTTATGATATCCACCGCGGGGAGTGGTCGGAGGAGCTTCTCCGAATTCTCGATATCCCAAAATCCCTGTTGCCGGAGGTGCGCGACTGCGCCGCCGATTTCGGTAGCGTCGAGGCGCATATCCTTGGCGGCGGCATCGGCATCAAGGCCATCGCAGGCGATCAGCAGGCGGCGACCGTCGGGCAGGCCTGCTTTGCGCCCGGCATGATGAAATCGACCTACGGCACCGGCTGCTTCGCGCTGCTCAACACAGGCGCGACGCCGGTGAAGTCACAGAGCAAACTGCTGACGACGATCGCCTATCAGCTGGGCGGCAAGGCCACCTACGCGCTCGAAGGCTCGATTTTTGTTGCCGGCGCCGCCGTGCAGTGGCTCCGTGACGGGCTGGGTATTATCGAGAGCGCCGAGCAGTCCGACGCACTTGCGAAAGCGGCCGATCCGGCGCAGCGCGTCATCATGGTGCCGGCCTTCGTCGGGATCGGCGCGCCCTATTGGGATGCCGACTGCCGCGGCGCGATTTTCGGCCTGACCCGCGCCTCAGGCCCGAGGGAGTTTGCCCGCGCCGCGCTCGAGAGCGTCTGCTTCCAGACCCGCGATCTGCTGGAGGCGATGCGCGCCGATTTCACAAGTAGCGCGGAAACGGTCCTCAGGGTGGACGGCGGCATGGTTGTCTCGGAATGGACGATGCAGCGCCTTGCCGATATTCTCGGCGCGCCGGTCGACCGGCCAGAATCGTTCGAGACCACCGCCCGCGGCGCCGCCTACCTTGCCGGCATGCAAAGTGGATTTTATCCCAGGATTGAGGCCTTCGCCAAAAGCTGGCAATGCGAACGGCGCTTCACCCCGACCCTCTCCACGGCCGAGAGGGACGCCGCCTATGCTATGTGGCAGGATGCCGTCCGCCGGACACTCACCGGTTACACGAGATAGAAGAACGAGGAACAGCATCTCCATGAAAACGATCGAGTATTTCTATACCGGCCATTCCGTCTTCGCCTATATCGGCCATGCCGAGTTCCTGCGCATTGCGAAGGCCGCGGGGCGCAAGATCGATCACCGGCCGTTCGATCTCAGAAAGCTAGTGACGACGACCGGCGCGCAGCCGATGGCCGAGCGCTCAAAGGCACATCTTGCCTATTTCTTCGGGGTCGAGGTCCGCCGGTGGGCCGCCTATCGCAACGTGCCGATCCTGTCGCACTCGCCGACCCATCACAAGAATGACATCACGCGCCTCAACTGCCTGCTCATTGCTGGCAAGGAGCAGGGCGTCGATGTCGACCGCCTGTCCCACGAAATGCTGCGCGCCCATTGGGTTGACGATTTCGATCTCGACAATCTCGATGATCTTCGGACAATCTGCGAGCGGGCGGAGATTGCGCCCGCTCCGCTGCTGGGCGCGCTTGACGATCCGCATATTCTCGATATTTATCGCCGCAATACGGACGAGGCGATCGAGCGCAGCGTTTTTGGCGCGCCGACCTATTTTGTCGACGGCGAGATGTTTTATGGGCAGGATCGCCTCGAAATCATGGAGCACACAATGACGAGAGCAACCTCGAAGGGATAGACAAGGGCCGTGAGTGCGGATTTCGATCTTTATGTCATTGGCGGCGGCATCAACGGCTGCGGCATCGCGCGGGACGCGGCGGGGCGCGGCTACTCGGTCGCACTCTGTGAAATGGGCGATCTGGCGAGCGGTACGTCGTCGGGCTCGACCAAGCTGATCCACGGCGGCCTTCGCTATCTTGAGTATTTCGAGTTCCGGCTGGTGCGCAAGGCGCTGCTGGAGCGGGAGATCCTCTGGGCGAATGCGCCGCACATCATCCGCCCGCTCCGCATCGTCCTGCCGCATCACAAGGGGCTGCGTCCCGCGTGGCTGCTTCGGCTCGGCCTTTTCATTTACGATTATATGGGCGGGCGACGTAAACTTCCGCCGACACGCCGGCTCGATCTTCAAAAATCCCCTGTCGGCGCACCGCTGAAGGATGTTTACCGCACCGCGTTTGAATATTCCGATTGCTGGGTCAATGACTCGCGCCTTGTCTTGCTGAACGCGATGGATGCGGCGGCTCGGGGCGCAGTTATCGAGACGCGCACGAAATGCATCGCCATCGAGCCGGCCGGCAACGTCTGGCGCCTCACGCTGCAAAATACGCGAAACGGAGAGACATCGACCCGGACCGCGCGCATGATTGTCAACGCCGCCGGCCCCTGGGTCGATAAAGTGGTCGGCACGGCAACCCGAAAGGGCGATCCGCATAATCTTCGCCTTGTCCAGGGCGGCCATATCGTCGTGCCGAAGCTCTATGATCACGACCGCTGCTACATGTTCCAGAATGCCGACGGCAGGATTATTTTCGTCATTCCCTATGAGCAGAAATATACGCTCATCGGCACAACGGACAGGGATTACACAGACGATCCGGGCGAGGTGAAGATCACGCCCGAGGAAGTATCCTATCTTTGCCGCGCGGCGAGTGAGTATCTGAAGACGCCCGTTCATGAAACAGATGTCATTTGGGACTATGCCGCGGTGCGCGCGCTCGTCGATGACGGTGCGAGCAAGGCGCAGGAAGCAACGCGCGACTATCTGCTGCAGTGGCAAGGCGGACGCGGCGAGCTGCCGTTTCTCAACGTCTTTGGCGGAAAGATCACCACCTATCGCCGTCTCGCGGAAGCCGCAATGGAAAAGATCGAAGAAAGGCTGGCGCCGAAAGGCGCCGCATGGACGAGCGATGCGCCGCTGCCGGGCGGCGATTTCCTTATCGAGGAGCTGCCCCGCCTGATTGCGGAACTCGCGGCTCGCTACCCCTTTCTCAGTCGCCCGGACGTTGAGCGGCTGGTCCGATCCTACGGCACGCGGGCGGCTGGCGTGCTCAACGGCGCAGCGAGCGATGCGGATCTCGGTGCGGATTTCGGCAACGGCCTTCGTGAAGCTGAAGTGCGCTACCTGATGGCGCATGAGTGGGCGGAATCGGCCGATGATATCCTCTGGCGGCGGAGCAAACTCGGCATCGGCCTCCCACCCGGCAAAGCGGAGGTTCTACAACTTTGGATTGCAGAAAACCACGCACTCAATCCGCCCGGGCGAGGAGCACGCCGAGGAGAATGATCACCGTCCCGACGATCTGCGCGAGCGATATGCTCTCGTCAAGCATCAACATGGCGCTCAGGATCGCGACAACGGGGGTGAGAAAGCCGTAAATCATCCCTTTCGTGACGCCAAGGCGAAGGATTCCGGCACAGAACCAGACAAAGCCGAGCGCGGCGCCGAAGACGGCCGTCGCGAGCCAGGCGGCCCAGCCGATTGCCGGGATATGCGCCCAATCCTGAACGAGAATCCCCGGAAGGGCAAAGGCCGTCAGAATGGCCGCGCCGAACAGCATTGCCCAGGCGGTAACAAAGATCGGCCCCCGTTTCATGATCAGGGGTCTGGAGATGACGGTATAAACGGCCCAGGCAATCGCGGCAATGATCACCATGACGTCGCCGACGATGGAGCCCGCGCCGATCGTCAGCGTCGTCAGGCTGTTGTTGATGACGAGTGCAACACCCAGAAACGCCAGCACGATACCGACCCAGCCCTTCCAGCCCGGCCGGTTGCCGAGGAAGGCCGATATCAGCGCCCCGAATATCGGCGAGGTGGAAAGCAGAACCGCCGTCTTTGAAGCGCTCGTAAGGCTGAGCCCGTACGCCCAGCCACCCTGAAAGATTGTAATACCAATCAGCCCGATGAGCGCATATTGCGCGATCTCCCGGCGCGTCACCGCGATCGGCATATGGCGAAACCAGAGAATCACGAAAAGCACAAGCGCCGCAATCAGGTAGCGCGTCGCCGAGAAGACCAACGGGTCCATGAATGAGAGCGCAAATTTCGAAATCGGAAAGTTGACACCCCAGACAGTCACGGCTCCGAGAACATAAAGATCTCCCGCACTTGGCTTTGATTTTCGCACCTGCCAGCCCCTGCCCATTGCCTCTCGCTTCCCTCCTCGCGCCCGCCCCGCGCTTTCCATATTGACGGCTCATTGAACAAGAGGATAGGATATTATCGCGGCTCAGGACGACGAACTTTTTCTAAAGTCGTACTTTATTATTTCACGACGGGTCGCCCGAACGCGTAATTCGCGTATAACATGTGCTCGTGTCGTGTAAATCAAAAAAAATCGTAATATTTTATTTGAATTTGTCCCATGCCGTCATAGCGCGGTCGACTGCTAATCAAATGTTCAGACTTTTTCGTTACGCTCTCTAATAAATGAGGCCACCATATGGAAGCAGCAATGCTTAACACGACTATGACGGAAAAACTGTTCAGCAATGAAGGCAAGATGCCTTTCGTCGAGAACAAGCACCCGGATATGGCATACATCACGCGCTTGCTTGATCTTTGCATAGAGACCAACATGTGGGCGAATCGCGGACCACTCTATCATATGCTCGCGGAGAAGTACCAGGCGCATATGAATGTTCCGCTTGATCGCAAGATCGTTCCGTGCGCCAACGGCGGCATCGGCCTTGAGGCGCTGGGGCGGCATCTTGAGCAGGGATTTGGCAGGAAAATCCGCTGGGTCGGCAGCTCGTTCAGTTTCAGCAACCTCGGACGCGGCTATTTCGCCGGGATGCAGTTCATCGACTGCACCTTGCAGGGCATCCTCGATGTGGAAATTCTCGCATCGCTCGATCCTTCAACTTTCGACGGCTTTGTGGTGACCAACCCGTTTGGCGCCTGGCCTGATTTTTCCCCCTTTATCGAATTTGCAAAAAGCTCCGGCAAATTCATGCTGATCGACAATGCCGCGGGCTTGAGTGAGCAGCTTCCCGACTGGCCCTATCAGAGCTTCAGCCTGCATCACACCAAGCCCTACGGCGCCGGCGAAGGCGGCCTGATGCTGTGCCCTGCGGGCGAGGCGGAGGCAATTTACGGCCTCGTAAGCTACGGCCCGCTTGACGAGGCGGGAAAATGGTCCTGGATCAACAATGGCAAGGTCTCGGACATCTCCTGCGCCTTCCAGATCGACCGGCTCGCCAGTTGCGACAGCTGGAAACCGCGATATGTCGAGCAAACCCGGCGCATTACGGAACTCGCCGCCCGGGTGGGGCTCACGCCTCTCTATCCTTTCGATGAGACGATACCGGCGACAAGCCTGCCATTCTGCAGCGCCGAGCCGATTTTGGAGGAAAGAGTTCAGGCGTCCAAGTTCCTGACATTGTCCAAATATTATCAGCCACTTGCGCCAACGCCGGTGTGCATGGACATCTTTAGCCGGCTGGTCAACATTCCCTGTCATTCCGACGTTGCATTCATTTCCGATGACAAGCTGTTGCATGATTTCGCGCAGCTGACGGGCAAGTCAGCGGCCAATCTCAACTGACCGCGCCGCGGGCGTCAAACTCTGGCGCACCGGCGGGCAAATCGCGCGCCGGCGAGCAAGAGCACCCGTTCCCTGTTTGCGATAAATCATCCGCCAACAAAAATTGTTGCAGTTACATTTTGCCCCTCCTATCTTTGTTTATTAACTTCCGCTCAAGGAAGAAAAAGGGAGGAAAAACAGGATGTACCCAGGGAAATATGCGCGCGAGCACCCCGATCGGGCGGCTTTCATCATGGCATCGACGGGCGAAGCCGTCAGTTACCGGGAATATGAGGAACGCGTCAACCGGCTGGCTCACCTGCTGCAGCGGACGGGCCTGAAACACCGCGATCACTACGCAATTTTCATGGAGAACAACTCCCACTACATGGAAAGCTGTGCGGCGGGTGAACGCTCTGGCCTCTATTATACCTGCATCAACTCCTATCTCACCGCGGATGAACTTGCCTATATCATCAACAACAGCGAATCCAGGGTCCTGATCACCTCTAAAGAGAAGAAAAAGACGGCGCGGGAGGCGCTGAAGCAGTGCCCCGATATCGTTCTTGCCATCGTCGTCGATGATGCAAGCGATGATCGCTTTATCAGTCTGGCGGAGGCGACAAGGGACTGTCCGTCAACACCGCTTGAGAAGGAGCGCCTCGGCCTCTCCATGCTTTATTCATCGGGGACAACGGGCAAGCCGAAGGGGATCCTGCGGCCCATGCCCGACGTTCATCCGGCCGATCAGATCCCGCTTTACATATTCCTGCAAAAACTCTGGCAGTACCGCGAAGACATGATCTACCTCTCGCCCGCGCCGCTTTATCATTCGGCGCCGCAAGCGGCCGTCAACTTCGTCATGCGGTTTGGCGGAACCGCCATCATCATGGAGCGCTTCGATCCGGAGCAGTATCTGAAGCTGGTGGAGAAATACAAGGTCACGCACACCCAGCTTGTCCCGACGATGTTCTCGCGCATGCTGAAACTGCCCGAAGAAATCCGCAAAAAGGCGGATACATCCTCGCTGGAGATCGCAATCCATGCCGCCGCCCCCTGCCCGGTGCAGGTCAAGCGCGATATGATCAATTGGTGGGGACCGATCATCCATGAGTATTATGGCGCCACGGAAGGGCTCGGTTTTACCGCCTGCAACAGCGAGGAATGGCTCGCCCATCCGGGTTCCGTCGGCAAGGTGCTGCTTGGCGATCTGCATATATTAGATGATGAGATGAAGCCCTGCCCGGTCGGCGTCTCGGGGACTGTCTGGTTCAAAACCGCGACGGAGTTCGAATATTTCAACGATCCGGACCGCACGAAAGAAGCGCTCTCGCCCGATGGGACGATGAGCACCGTCGGCGACATGGGCTATATCGATGAAGACGGGTATCTTTACCTCACCGACCGTGCCACTTTCATGATCGTCTCGGGCGGCGTGAATATCTATCCGCAGGAATGCGAGAACCTCCTCATCACGCATCCGAAGGTCGCCGACGCCGCTGTCTTCGGTGTTCCCAACGAGGATTTTGGCGAAGAGGTGAAAGCGGTTATCCAGCCGATGCCCGACTATTCGCCCGACGCGGCGCTGGCTGCCGAGCTCGATGCGTTCTGCCGGGCCTATCTCTCGCCGCAGAAATGTCCGCGCTCCTTCGACTTTGAGGAGCAGTTGCCGCGCCTTCCGACAGGCAAGCTCTACAAGCGCCTGCTGCGCGATCGCTACTGGGGGAACAAGACCAGCCGGATCGTCTGAGGCGCGTTTTTTATACGTTGGCGGCCCTCCGCCCCGGGCAGAGATGCAGGCTTGTCTGGGGCGCAAACTGCATTATTATCATGACTCATGAACGACGAGTCACGAGTAAGAGCCGCCAAGTTTGCCATCGGCCAGATCGTCAAGCACAGGATCTATCCCTTCCGGGGCGTGATCTATGATGTCGATCCGACTTTTGGCAATACTGAGGAATGGTGGGAAGCAATCCCCGAAGACGTGCGGCCCAAAAAGGACCAGCCGTTCTACCACCTGTTTGCCGAAAATGCGCAAACGACTTACGAGGCCTATGTCTCCGAGCAGAACCTGCTCCTCGATGACAGCAACAAGCCGATCACGCACCCGGCGGTTAAACATTATTTCGCCGGCCTTGAGGATGGGCGCTATATCGTCTCGAACCGGCTGAATTCTTAAATCTTTTTGGGGATTTTTCTCCGTTTTTCGCCCTTCGCCTCACGCCAATAAGGGTGGCGGCGGTTAGATTTTCCACACGCCCGCCCTATTATCACTAGCTGACACTCGAAGCGCGCACGGCATCCGCTACGGCCACGCCCCCTTGCGTCGTTACCAACCTGCGCCCCGCTGAAGCATGCGAGAACGGAGACAAGCCATGCCCCTCTGGAAACTTACCCCGTCTGCAAACCCTACCGATCCACATTGGAAAGGATATCGCTACCGCGATCCGCTCTTCGTCGTTGCGGAGAAGGAAACCGACGCCCGCCTGAAAGCGACGGAATGGTACAAGGCGACATATCAGGGCGATCCCGATCTGATCATCAACCAGTTTTACCGCAGCGCCTTCAGCGATGAAAAGCTCTACCAGGCCCGGGAAGTGGCGTCCGATGCGTTGTCGCCGGAAGAGCGGACCTATCCGCTGGTGAAGTGACACCCTCTCCGGATCGCAACGACGATCAACGCCAGCGCGCCGGAGTGCTCGATTCAGGGATGAACGATATGTTCAGGATTTTCCTTATTCTCAGCCTACTGATGCTGGCGGCCTGCGATGATTTCCCGAAAGATGCCGAAGCGACGCTGCAAAAGGCAGAGGACCGACAAACTTTGCGGATCGGCATTATCGAGCATCGGCCGTGGGCATATCGGACCGACAGCGGCTTTGCAGGGCTCGAAGTGGAGATCGCATCGGACTTTGCGAAAAGCCTGGGCCTCTCCCCCGACTGGCAATATCTCCCCGAAGCGCGCGCGTTTGAAAAGCTGGAGCAGTTTCAGCTCGACCTCGTTATCGGCGGCCTCGCGACTGACAATCCGCGCGGGAAACACGTCGGGATGACGCGGCCCTATCTCGAACTTGGTGATCGGAAAAAGGATCAGCACGTGCTGGCGACGCCGCCCGGCGAAAACCGCCTGATTACCTCGCTCGAAAAATTTCTGAAGCGGCAGGCGCCGGATATTCATGAACGGTACGCCGAGGAGCTGCAGAAATGAAACTCGCGCCACAATATGAATTCAATGACGAACAGGATAAGGCGCTCCGCAAGGCGCGGCGGCTCGAATATATCTCCCTTGCCTATCTCGTTAGCGTCATCCTGCTAATGTACACGGTCATGGGCTCATCGCAGGCCATGAAAACGGCATGGGTCGAGGACTGCCTGAGCCTTATCCCGCCGATCTGTTTCCTGTTCGGCACCTACGTCTGCTGGCGAAAGCCGACGAAGCATTACCCATACGGCTTCCATCGGGTTATTTCGATCCTCTTCCTCTGTACGGCGCTTGCGCTGCTGCTGATGGGGGCGTTTTTGCTGTTCGAATCTGTTCGCAACCTCGTCTTGCAGGAACACCCGACCATCGGCATGAAGGAGTATTTCGGGCAGGATATCTGGCTCGGCTGGTGGATGATCCTTGTCCTCCTCTGGGGCACTTTTCCGCCGGTCATTCTCGGGCTTGCCAAGATGAAGCCCGCGAAGATCCTGAACGACAAAATCCTGATGACGGATGCGCAGATGAACAAGGCCGACTGGATGACGGCCGCCGCCGCCATCGCCGGCGTTCTTGGCATCGGCTTTGGGTTCTGGTGGGCGGACTCGGCGGCCGCCGCGCTGATCTCTCTCGATATTCTGAAAGATGGCTGGAAGCAGACGAAAGACGCCGTCACCGGGCTGATCAACCGCGCCCCCACATCGGTTGAGAACGGCTATCTCGATCTCCCGGACAAGGTACGCGCGACGCTCCTTAAGCATAGCTGGATCGCCGATGCGGAAGTCAGGCTGCACGAGCAGGGCCATGTGATTTTCGGCGAAGGATTTATCAAAACCGCCAATGACGGCGCCGTATCGCCCGAGCAGCTGCGAGGCGCCATGCGCGAGATCCGTGACCTCGACTGGCGGCTTCAGGAGTTTTGCCTGACCGTCTATCCCCATACCAGTGCGGAGGAGATCTCTTCATAATTATATTATGAAATCCTCATAAAAATGACGCATTTTTCCTGTGATATGGGATCCATCAGACAAACCCTTCCCGCCGCCTGACGAGGGCCGGAGCGGGATATGCGACTGGCGCATTCGCTCAAGCATGAGCGGCATCCGGATGGCCAGAAATGAACCCCGCGCTTCCTTGCCAGTTGCAAAGACGGAACCGAAGGAGAAATTCCATGCCCTACCAGAACAAGCAATGCGTCGAGGCGTGCAACCATTGCCTCAGCACCGCCGCCTTCTGCTCAAAAGCCTGCATCGAAGACGGCCGGCCGGCCTGTGCGAAGCGCTGTCTGGAATGCATCGAAATGTGCCGCGTGATGAGTATATTCGCGGCCCGCGGATCACTTAACCTTGCGGCCGTCGCGACAGCCTGCGCGCGAATATGCATCGCCTGCGCGGATGAGTGCGACAAACATGACACCCATCATTGCAGAGCCTGCGCCGACGCCTGCCGCCGCTGCGCGGCCGAATGCCGGAACCTCACCGGTGATCCCGAAGTTGTTGTTGTGTAACCGGTTAAAACCCGCCTCGAAAAGGAGAAAGAGATGTCCAAGCTAACCAATCTGGAAGAGCTGTTTGAGCACCTGCTGCAGGATATGTATTACGCCGAAAATCAGATTACCAAGTCGCTCCCGAAAATGATCAAGAAAGCAACGAACCCGAAGCTGCAGAGTTGCTTCGAAGACCATCTGGAAGAAACAAAGGGCCAGGTCAAAAAACTGGAAAAGGTTTTTGAAATCTGCGGCCTGGAGAAAGAGCGCGAAAAGTGTGAAGCCATGGACGGGCTGATGGAGGAAGGCGACGGCCTGATGAAGGAATCCAAGGCGGGTGCGGTTCTTGATTCCGCCATGATCGCCGCGGCCCAGAAGATTGAGCATTATGAAATCGCTTCCTATGGCACGCTTTGCAACATCGCCAATCAACTCGGCGAAAAGGAGGCGAGCAAACATCTGCATGAAATTCTGGAGCAGGAGAAGGCGACCGACGTGAAGCTCTCCAAACTTAGCGACAGTATCGAAGAGCAGGCGATGAAAAAATCCGCCTGATCCTTATTCGTTTCTCAATATGGGAAGGAATAGCAATGCGCGCTTTATGCTGGCACGGCAGAGAAGATATCCAATGCGATACGGTTCCCGATCCGGAGCTGGAGAACTATGACGATATTATTGTCAAAGTGACAGCGACGGCCATCTGCGGTTCAGACCTTCACCTCTATAACGGGCTGGCGTCCGGAATGGAGGAAGGCGACATCCTCGGCCATGAATTCATGGGCGAGGTCGTCGAGAAAGGCCCTGCCATTGCCCGGCTGGATATCGGCGACCGCGTTGTTATTCCTTTCACCATTTCCTGTGGCCAATGCTATTTCTGTCAGAGAACCCTTTTCTCCCTCTGCGATAAATCCAATCCGAACGCCGAGAGGGCGGCGAAAATGATGGGACATTCGCCGGCCGGCCTGTTCGGCTATGCGCACCTGCTCGGCGGCTTTGCGGGCGGTCAGGCGGAATATGTACGCGTGCCCTATGGCAATGTCGGCCCGCTCAAGATCGAAAGCGATCTCGCGGACGAACAGGTTCTTTTTCTCTCCGACATTTATCCGACCGGCTATATGGGCGCAGAGAATGCGGACATCGAAGCGGGCGATACCGTGGCCGTCTGGGGCTGCGGCCCGGTCGGACAGTTCGCGATCCAGAGCGCCTGGATGCGGGGCGCGGGGCGCGTGATTGCCATCGATTGCGTGCCGGAACGCCTCGCGCTCGCCAAAACCGCGGGCAAGGCGGAGACCATCAATTTTGAAGATCTCGACGTTTATGAAACACTGATGGAGCTGACCAGAGGGCGCGGACCCGATCGCTGCATCGATGCGGTTGGCGCTGAGGCGCACGGCGCCGGCACATGGGCCGATGTCAAGGAAATGACCCAGCTCAAAACCGGCCTGATGACGGACCGCCCATTCGTGCTCAACGAAGCGATCCGATCCTGCCGCAAGGGCGGCAATATATCGATGCCGGGGGTCTATTTCAGCAAGGCGAAGATCCCCCTCGGTCCGCTGATGAACAAGGCGCTGACCCTGCGCGGCGGCCAGACACATATGCAGCGCTACATGGCGCCCCTGCTCGACCTCATTGAGGAGGGAAAGATCGATCCCTCCTACATCATCACCCATCGCGGCAGTCTTGAAGACGGGCCCGATTTTTACAAAGCCTTCCGTGACAAGGAAGACAACTGCATCAAATGCATCATGAAACCTTAAGCGCAAGGAGCATTGAAATGGCGAAAGATCATGGCAAGCAGATCAAGAAGGACGACACCTACGAGGAGCTGCGCAAGAAGGGCGCGAGCAAGGAGAAGGCCGCCCGCATCGCCAACGCCCAGGCGAACCCCCATCGGCATCCGTCGGAAAAGGGCGGGCGCGCGGCGAAATATGAGGATCGCTCGAAGGATGAGCTTTATCAAAAGGCAAAGGATATTGGCATCAAGGGCCGCTCTGGCATGAACAAGAGCGAGCTTATCAACGCCTTGCGGAACCACTGACCGCGCAGGTCATGGGAAATGATCAGGCCATTAGCGATGCGGACCTCATGGAGGTCGGCCTGATCTATGTCGAGGAACAGAAACCCGGCATTACCCGCGTGAAATGCGGGCGCGGCTTTTCGTTTCGGCGGGTGAACGGAAAGGTGGTAAAGGATCCGAAACGGCGCGCGAGGCTCCTCGCTCTCGCCGTCCCGCCCTCCTACACCGACGTCTGGTACTGCCCCTCGCCCAACGGGCATTTACAGGCGACCGGCTTTGATTCGAAGGGCAAAAAGCAGTATTTCTATCATCCTCTCTGGGAAGAGCTGCGCGACAGGAACAAATTCTCCCTGATGGAAGATTTTGGCAAAGAACTTCCCTCCTTTCGCCGCAAAATCGCCTATCGCATAAAGCATTCCGAAGATGGCAAGGAGAAGCTTCTCTGCGCCATGCTGCGCATCCTCGACAAAACCGGGATGCGCATCGGCAATGCCGTATCGACGGAGACCAACCAGACATACGGCCTCACCACCCTTCGCAAGCAGCATATCTCCGTCGATCGCGAGACGGTCCACTTCTCCTTCAAAGGAAAGGGCGGCGTTCTGATAAAATGCGAACTTTATGATCCGGGCCTCGCACGCGCGCTTGAAGAATGCATTCACTGGCGCGGTGTCCATATCTTCGCCTTCAGGGACGCGGCGGGTCGTCGCCACCAGATCCGCTCGGAAGACATCAACAATTTTATTCATGAACATATGGGGCCCGCGTTTTCCGCGAAAGATTTTCGCACCTGGCGGTTTAGCACCCTGTTTCTCGAAGAACTGGTCCGGCAGCGGAAACGCGGCGATCCGTCGCTGAAATCCGTATTCGAGGAAATCGTCGCGCACACATGCAACACGCCCGCAATCTTGAAAAGCAGCTACATCCATCCGGGCCTGCTGGAGCTTTGCCGGCAGGGCAAGGAGGCGCGCCTGCCGGACTCCCCGGCGCCGACGCGCGGCTTGCAAAAGGCGGAAGCGTTGCTGCTCGCCTATCTGCAATCAGCGGGCGCGAATACCACACTCTTCTGATATGCCTCTGAAATCAATCGTCTGACTTATAAAAAACAAATTTGCTTTGTAGCCTGCTACTCCCGCTTTGGTCAGGGCATGCACTTGCAATTGCAAGGTCCGTCGTCTTTACGCGTCGGTCAATTCAAGTCTCGGCATGACTGCAGGATCGCACCGCGACTTCCGCGGTTCATGTCCGAGACGTCGATATTCAAGCAATAGATGAGGTGAAAATAAACACCATGCTAGAAAGATATAACAGAACCGGTATCAGGCTTGGCCTCTGTGTGGCGCTTGCGAGCCTGCTGCTCGCCGCGCCGCAGTCATCCTATGCCGACAGCAACTCCCCGCCGCGCGCCAGCGCGCAATTTATCAACGCTAACGGCCAGTATATCGGCATGGCCATGCTCGAGGAAACCGCGAGCGGGGTGATTATCCGCATTGAAGCCCAAGGGCTTACCAGCGGCGATCATGCCATTCACCTGCATGAAAAGGGAAGCTGCAGCCCGGTGCTCGGCGTCGGGATGGAGCGCTCAACGACCGTCACCCCCTTCAAGGATGCCGGCCCGCATGTCAATAACGACGCCACACTGCATGGCAAGCTGAATCCGGGCGGGCCGCATACGGGCGATTTTGACAATGTTCATGTGGCCGCCGACGGCACATTGCATGCGCAACTCTTTAGCGACGATATGACCCTGCGAAGTTCGGGCGGCGAGAGCATTGCGCATATTCTCGATCGCGATGGTACGGCGATTGTTATCCACGAAGGGCCGGACGATTACAGAACGCCGCCCGCCGGTGCATCCGGCAGCCCGGTTGCCTGCGCCGTCATAAAGGGTAGCTGATTGATCGGTCGGAGACATCCGGCGTGCCCTGACCCGCGGGATCTTGCCTCTGCTCCCCTTCACGCCGTTACGCGAGCGTTTTCTGCAGCACCTCGAAAGTGACAGACTCGTCCGTGAACGTCGCCCATGGCTCCTTTCCTTTTGAGAGGCGACGGAAAATATTGTTGAGCGTATAGCTTTTCGGCCCGAGTTTGCTGTCGCCAAGTTCCTCCCAGGCAATCGGCGTCGCGACCGACGCCTCTTCCTGCGCGCGGAGCGAATAGGGCACGACCGCTGTCATTCCGTAATCATTTCGCAGATAGTCGATAAAAACCTTGTCGCCGCGATTATCCTTTCGCTTCTCGAGCGTCGCGATCTCGCCGGCGCGCGTCTCAAGCTCCCTCGCCCAGTGATGCGCAATCTCCTTCACGGCCGCGAATTTTTCCCCTGGACGCAGCGGCACGTGAATATGCAGGCCGCGTGATCCGGTTGTTTTAAGAAATGACGGCAGCCCCCATTCATCGAGCAGATCCTTAAGTATGAACGCGGTCTGGCGCACCTTTTCGAAATCATTGTCGGAGGGATCGAGGTCGAGAATGATCTGATCGGGCTTTTCGAGATCGTCTTTGCGCGCCAGGCCCATATGCAGCTCGATCACATTCTGCCCCGCGAGATAGACGAGATCGGCCGGCTCATCGGCGGTGATCATCCGCATGATTTTCCCGTCCCGGCTCTTCATCGGCACATTCATCCGTTCGACATAATCCGGAAAATAGTCGGGGGCGTGCTTGTGAAAAAAGCCGGGCTTGCCGATCCCGTGCGGATATTGGCGAAGTGTCAGCGGTCGGTCCTGAACAAAGGGCAGGAGATATTCGGCAATGCGCTTGTAATAGGCCGCGATATCCTTTTTGCTGAGACCTGCTTCGGGAAACAGGAGCTTGTCGGGGTGGCTGATTTCCACATCTTCTGTTTTCATGGCAGTGCCTCCTCCTTCCATGCGTTCATTATATACCGCCCCGGCGTGACTTAGCCCGCGATAATTGTTCCGCCGTTCGGATGCAGCACCTGCCCCGTCATGTAACTTGAATCGCTGCTCGCCAGAAAGACATAGGCCGGCGCGATTTCATCGGGCTGCCCCGCCCGGCCCATCGGCGCGCTTTCACCGAACTCCGCCACCTCGTCCGCATCAAAGCTCGACGGTATCAGCGGCGTCCAGACCGGCCCCGGGGCGACGCCGTTTACGCGGATCCCCTTATTCACTAGATTTGCCGAGAGCGAGCGGGTCAACGCGACAAGCGCTCCCTTGGTCGCGGCATAGTCCATCAGCACGGGCTGTCCGCGATAGGCGGTGATCGACACCGTATTGATGATGCTGGCGTTTTCTTTCAGATGCGGCAGCACTGCCTGCGTGAGATAAAAGGCGCCGAACACATTGGTCGCGAAAGTTCTCTGAAGCTGCTCGGGCGAAATATCCTCGAGTGCATCGGCCGTATGCTGCTCGCCCGCATTGTTGATGAGAATATCGATCTTGCCGAATTTCTCGATCGTCTCCTCAACGCAGCGCTTGCAAAAGGCAGGATCGGCAATATCGCCGCAAAGCCGGATGCACTGTTGCCCTTCGGCGAGGATATGATCTTCCGTTTCCCGCGCATCCTCTTCTTCTTCGAGGTAGATCATGGCGATATCCGCGCCTTCCTTGGCAAAGGCGATAGAGACCGCCCGGCCGATACCGCTGTCGCCGCCGCTGATGAGCAGGGTTTTGCCTTCGAGCTTTCCGGCAGCCTTGTAGTTTTCCATAAAAGACCGCGGCGGCGGAGACATTTCCGTCTCCCGCCCGGGTTGATGATCCTGATGTTGCGGAGGCTGGCCGCCCTCGTCATAGTGCGCGGCGGCGGATGCGCTGCTTTTCCCGTTGCCGCTGCCATTTCCGGCGACGCTTCGGGGCGGCTCAGAGCCACCTTGCACCTTCCGGGCCGATGTCATGGCTTTGTCGCGCTGCTCGAGAGGGCTCGCGGGATGCGCTCCGTTGCCCTCTTCCTCAAGCCATTCTTCCGCCTCCCGTTCCGCATCATGATCGAAGTAGCGGATATCCGATGGGAAGAAAATGTCGGAGAACTGGGCCAGCCATTTTTGTGAGATATCCTCTCCGATCACCGCCATGGGGCCAAACTCCCGCCCATGCTTCAGGTCATATTTGAGATCGGACCAGAGAGCGGAGAGCTCCCATCCTTTAAAGTCATCGAGGATAATCTTGAATTTCGGTTTGCTGTGGAGTTCCAGAAGGTGGTCGATGACGGGCAACAGCTGCTCATAATCCCTGTCCGTCAGTTTCGCGCTTGCTGTCAGTTCAATGACATCGTCATGGATATTCCATTTGATCATCGCTCAGTCCTTTCTGTTTCGCGGGAAGGCCAAAGATTATCGGCTCCCGATGTTCGTCGATTGCCCCAGCTCCTAATTGATTTTCCGCATGCGAGCATGATGGTGGGTTCTTGCTCACAACACACTCTATAATTGTTTAAGACGAAATTAGCTGTTGCCGTATCGCATGGAATACGGTTCGGCTTCGGGCGTTGCGCCGACCCGCCTCCTGGCAGGCACCCCGCCTGTAGTGAGTTTTCCAGTTTTCATATAGCTCAGCGGCGCGTGAAACAAATATCAAAGGGGATCCCCGGCAAAGACATCACAAAATCGCCACATCTTCGCCATAGGCAGAACCTCGACTACACCGGTTAAACATAGTTTAGTAGTTTTAAACTGAGATCCTCTTCCCTGAAAGTCGCAGAATTCAGCCACATCTTCGGATTTTCGGAAACAAAACAAGGAGGACATAGCATGTCCCCAGCATCTCCTTTGTTTCAACATTTTTCCCCGCTAAGTAAAGAAGGGGAAAGGAGCGAGTAGTGCTTGCGCCAATCCGCCGCTTCCAAAAAGCGGACAAGCATAGTGTCAATTTCTTCTTCCTCGTTCATCTCCTTTCCTGACATAAGTCCCGCCCTTGAAAAGAGAGGGGAAAGTGATGAGTAGTATTTACCGAGAAAATCATAATTGCTGGAGAACGGGAAAAGCCGATAAAGCGGCGCTTCTGATCGACTGTGCAAATTTCTTCAGGGCGCTTTATGCGGCCCTCTGCGATGCGAAGAAATCGATCTTCATTCTCGGCTGGGATATTGACGGACGCATCGAACTTCTCCGCGGCGAAGAGGGTGAGGATAATGAAATCCCCGTCACACTGTTCGATCTGCTGACCCACAAGGCGGAGGAGAACCAGGATCTGCAGATCTATCTCAACAGGTGGAACTACTCGGTTTTCTTCACGACGGAACGCGAGCCGTTTTCGGGCTGGAAATGGCGCATGCGCACCCCCGCCAATATTCACTACTGCGCCGACTACACAGTCCCCTTCAGCGCCTGCCATCACCAGAAAGTTATCGTCATCGATGATGAGATCGCCTTTTGCGGCGGCATCGACATCGCGCTCGGCCGCTGGGACCAGCGCCAGCATCGGGTCAGGGCGCGGCACCGTGTCGATCCCGGTGGCTGGCTCGATTTCTTCCGCAAGAAATCGTATCATCCGCACCACGATATCCAGCTGATGATGACGGGCCCGATCGTCGGATCCTTCGCAGAGCTGGCGCGAGAGAGATGGAAGACGGGCGCGAAATTCGACGCAATCCGCCCGGCGCTGACGCCCGAGCGCTCTGGTCTTTGGCCTGCGCATGTCACGCCGGATTTCGAGGACATCGACTTCGCCATCGCGCGCACGCTCCCCAAGACGGCCGATACGCCCACCGTTCGGGAAATCCAGCGCATGTATATCGACGAAATCGCGCGGGCGGAAAAATTCATCTATATCGAAAACCAGTATCTAACCTGCCCGCTGATCGCGAAAGCGCTGCAGCGGCGGCTGTGGGAAAGGCCGGAGCTTGCAGTTCTGGCCGTGAGTTCCGATGTCCCGCGCGGCTATATGGAACATAAGTCCATGTGGACGGGGCGCGTTGCATTCTGCGACACCGTCACGGCGGAGATGCCGGATAATGCGCGTTTCGCGGTGACCTACCCGCTTACGGCCGAAAACGGCAGGGAAAAGACCATTCATATTCATTCCAAAGTCATGTTCGTCGATGAAAGGTTTCTTCATATCGGCTCATCGAACATGAATAACCGCTCCATGGGCTTCGATACAGAATGCGATGTGATTATCGAGGCGCAGGATGATGCGAGCCGCGCCCGGATCGCCAAGCTGCGCAACAATCTAATTCGCGAGCACACCGGACGGGAGGAGAAGGATATTGCCGCCCTTATTGCGGCCTCCGATCTCGATACCCTGCTCGAATACCAGCCGCACAGCCGGCAGCATCTGCAGAAAATTGACAACGGCCCCTATCGCAACGGGCTGCTGACGCCGCTCGCCATCAAGCTCGGCGACCCGAAGGAGGCGCATCTGCTGGTCAACCTGCCGGTCCGGCAGATCCTCTTTTTCTCGCTTGCCCTGGCCCTGATCGGTGTCCTCGCGTGGCTGTCGATCCGCCCATTCCTGCCCGACGAGTTTCTGAACATTTTTTCCGAAGACGGCTTTAGAAGCCTGATGGAGAACGCGCGGCAAAGTAGCTGGAGCCCCCTCATTCTCATTGGGCTTTATCTCCTCGGCGGCGCATTTTTCTTCTCGGTCATGGCGCTCAATCTGGTGACAGCGATCGTGTTCGGACCGGTCTACGGCTTTTTATACGCCTATCTCGGATCGCTGACGAGCGCTGCGGTCGCCTATGCCATCGGGCGGGGCGCCGGCGCGAAACTGTCGCGCTGGTTCAAGCCCGTCCTCGACAAGATGAAGGAATATACCGACCGCGGTGGCGTCCTCGGCATGACCATGGTGCGGATGGTGCCGATCGCGCCCTTCACCGCAATCAACGTCACGCTCGGCATGGCGCAGGCCGGTTTTGCCGCCTACATGATATCGACATTTCTTGGCCTGCTGCCCGGGATTGCCGCCAAGTCGCTGTTTGGCGGGGCGCTCGGCGAACTTTTCTCCAACCCTGAGCCGGAAGTGATTTTCTACACCATCGGGACCCTGACTGTATGGATGCTGATCCTCTGGGGAACCCATAGGATCTTTAAGCACTATAGGAGCAGAAAAGCGTCATGAACGCGCTCCGCATTCTAAGTTTCAATATTCACGGCGGCGTCGACAGAAAGGGCCTTGGGAACCTTCGGCGCATTCACGCGCTCATGGAAGATTTCGACATCGATATCGGCGTCCTGCAGGAGATGGAAACGCGGCCAAGCCGGGGCGGCCACCCCGGGAACGTCGAGATCCTCTGCGGGAACGAGCGGCCGCACCGACTGCTCGGCCCCGCCATGAAGGAAGACGGCGGGTGGTACGGCAACCTCATTCTCAGCCGGTTTCCAATCGTCCGCGGGCTGGTGCATGATCTTGAACGCAAGCATCAGGTGCTGGAGCCGCGCAATGCTGTCGATGCGCTGATCGAGACGCCGAAGGGCCGGCTTCGCGTGATCGGCACGCATCTGTCCCTCTCCTCCATCTTGCGCCGCTGGGAAATCACCAACCTGATCCGTCTTATCAACATGGTGGAAGATAAAGCCCGCTCCCCGGTGTTCTTCATGGGTGATTTTAACGAGTGGCTGTGGTCATCGCGCCTGCTTCGGCATCTGGACCGGCTGATGCGCCCCCTGCCGTGCGCCAAGACATTCCCGGCCTTCTGCCCCGTATTCCGGCTCGATCGTGTCTGGTGCGACGAGCCGGGCTACAAAGCGGGCATGAAAATGAAACTGGATGCCGAGGCGCGAACGCTGAACGGGCCGGAAGTGCGCGATCTCTCCGACCACCTGCCCCTCCTGATCGAGGTGCGACTTTGAGATGAGCATAAAAACGATTATTTTCGATATCGATGGCGTTCTCATCTGGCACCATCCGAGCGACCCGTCAAAAGACTGGCGACGGCACCTGTTGCCCTCCGACATGCTCGCCTTGTGGGAAGAATTTCAGAAGTCCGCGGATTGGCGGCGCTGCCTTCGCGATGCGAGCCTCGATACGCGCAGGTGCTTTTATCGCCACCTCGACCGCCGCGGACAGCTCGATCGCCGGGCGGCGGACCGTGTCATTGATACCTGGCTGACCTATAACCTGGTGCCCTGCCGGCCCGCCCTCGGAAAGATCAAGGAGTGGCAGGCAAGCGGTTTTACCTGCGCCATCGCCTCGAACCAGGACGGACTACGGAAACGCCGCATCGAACGGTGGCTCCGCAAACATGCTCTCGACACATTTCCATGCTTTATTAGTTGTGATGTTAGGACGGCCAAGCCCGATACGGATTATTTCCGTCATATCGAAATAAGCCTCGGGCGGAAGCCGGAGGAATTATTATTGATAGATGATACTCCAGAAAACATCGCCGCCGCCAGAAAGGCCGGTTGGTCCTCTTTTTTAATCGATGAAAGCTATAGATTAAGCCCTTTTAAGTGGAATTCAATCGCCTTTTCCTGACGCGCCAAGGGAATTTCGACCTCCGGCGATGTTAGAGAAAAATAATTTTGATGAATGGAGAAGGCACATGTCCCGCATTGTTTGCATTTCAAATCGCGTATCCCTTCCCGACCCCGAAACCGGACAAATAAATGCCGGCGGCCTTGCCGTCGGTGTGAAGGCCGCACTCGAAAGCAACGGCGGCGGCATATGGTTCGGTTGGGACGGCTCCGTTCGAAAGCTTAACGGCAAAAGCCGGCAGATCACGCAAATGACCTGCGGCGACATCACCTTTCTGACCATGCCGCTCCGCGAACGGGAATATGAGGATTACTACAAAGGCATGGCCAACGAGCATCTCTGGCCGATGATGCATGGCCTTGGCCAGCATATCAAGGCGCGGCCGAATGTGTATTCCGTCTATCGCGACGTGAACAGAACCTTTGCACGGCGCATTCGTCCCTTTCTGCAACCCGATGATCTCATCTGGGTTCATGATTACCACCTTATCCCGCTTGGCCGCGAGTTTCGCGCACTCGGCATCCGCAATCCGATCGGTTATTTTCATCATATCCCGATCCCGTCAGAGGAGTTCATTCGCGGACCGCAAGTGCCGCTTTTTTTAAAAAAGCAGTATTCCCAGCTTGTGAGGGATCTGTTTGATTACGACCTTGTCGGCTTTCAGACATTTCGGGATCTCGAAAATTTTGCCGTATCGCTCGGCCAGCGCCCCTCGGTCTCAGAGCGTTTCCGCGGTGAACGGATCCGGCATGAGGGGAAAAGCGCCTGTTTCGGTGTTTTCCCGATCAGCGTCGAGACATATGACCTCGCCCTTGCGGCGCGGCAGAACGCCGAGCGCGCGCCTCTGTTGAAGACCGAGGGCAAGACCCTTATCGGCGCCGAGCGTCTCGACTATACGAAGGGCCTTCCGCATCGCCTCATCGGCTTTCATGAATTTCTTGAACAGCACCCCGAACACCGGGACGGCGTACAATACACCCAGATCACGCCGCTCAGCCGCGCCGATATCGAGCAGTATCAGACGGCCATTCGCGACACGCGGCAGGTGGCCGCCGAAATCCGGGACGATTTTGAAAGCGAAGAGAACCGCCCTCTCGTCTATTGCGAAAAGGGCGTTCCGCGGGAGGAACTTTTGGGCAGACTGCGGAGCGCTGACGTCGGCCTTGTCACCCCGCTGATCGACGGGCAGAACCTCGTTGCCAAGGAATTTCTTGCGGTCCAGGATCCACGCGATCCGGGCATGCTTGTGCTCAGCAAATATGCCGGCGCGGCGGAGGAGCTGGAGCGTCTCGGGGTTCTCTGTGTCGATCCGACTAATCCGGCCGATATCGCCGAGAAGATCAATCAGGCGCTGACCATGCCGCTGCCGGCGCGAATAGAGACATATCGCAAAACCATCACGCATCTCTATCGGTACGATATCGAGCACTGGACGGAGAGCTTTTTGAATGAATTGATCAAAGCGCCCGGAAAAACCGCATGGCGGAGTTCCCGCGTATCAGGCAACGCGCCGGTATTTCCGATTAAGCCTTACAACAATCATCGCTTCTGAAGCCGCCTGCCGCGGCCGACCTCACATAAAAAAGCCGGGAGCATAGTCGCTCCCGGCCGGTATCGCAGATGGCGTCAATCAGTTGACGGAAACCACCTCGCCCACGGGGACGAATTTCTCACCATCAAAGGCGATGGGCATCATGGCCTCGATGGGGAAATAGTCGGTCGGGCTCGTCTGAATCTTGATACCGGGCAGCATCATGTCCAGTTCGAGATCAAGATTGGCGGCCTGCTTCATGACGTTTTCACGCGTCAGATCGTCACCGCACTGCTTCAGCACCTGTTCCATGGTCTGGGCGACGAGATAGCCATAAGCCGTGAAGGAGCTGCTCTTATCGCCATCAGGATAATATTCGTCCATGAACGCCTTCCACTTCTTGTAGGGTTCAGTGTCAAAGACGCTCGGGTCCGTGATGTCCATGAAATACTGCAAGGAGATGATGCCCTTGGAGTTTTCAAGGCCGGCCGGCTCGTAAACCGCGCCGACGGAGTTTGAAACCGAGTTGTTCAGGAATACCGGATCCCAGTTCAGTTCGCGCACTTTCTTGATGGCCTGTGCAGCGAACTTCGGCGTTGCGACGTTGAAGAATACGTTCGCGCCGCTGTCTTTCAGCTTGATGATCTGCGAGTTGATGGTCGGATCCGTCACCTCATAGCTTTCTTCCGCAACGATCAGATCCTTCGCCTTGTCGCCAAGGACGTCCTTCATGCCCTTTACATAGTCTTTCCCGTAGTCATCATTCTGATAGAGAATGGCAATTTTCGGATTTTCGACATTCTGCATCACATAGGTGCCGAAAAGCTGCCCTTCAGTCTGGTAGCTCGGCTGCCAACCCATGGTCCAGGGGAAATTCTCAGGGTCGCCCCACTTGGTTGCGCCTGTCGCCACAAACAGCTGCGGGATTTTCTTCTGATTCATATAGGCGTGGATCGCCGAGTTCGACGGGGTGCCAAGGCTCTGGAAGATCAGCAGAACTTCATCCTGCTCCACCAGTTTACGCACCTGCTCCTTGGTTTTCGGCGGGCTGTAGCCGTCATCAAGTGTGATAAACTCAATCAGACGACCGTTCACGCCGCCATTTTCCTTGTTGATCTTTTTAAAATACGCCTCGATCGACTTGCCAATCGCGCCATAGGCCGCAGCCGGGCCGCTGTAAGGCATGGTGTTGCCGATCTTTATGCTGGTATCCGTCACGCCCGGCCCGTACATTTTGTCGGCCAGCGCTGTGCCCGCCGCCAGCCCCATGGCGGCGATGGCAGCGAAGGTGATCGCTAATTTTCTCCCGGTGTTCATATCGTTCCTCCTGTTAGATTGCCCCGCGCGAAGACACGGGGGTACGCTATTCACTCAACCCGTTGTCTCATCCTGCCGGTTATTTTTGCTTTTATGAATTTCACCAGGCCAGCGAAGCCCGACGGCATGATGTAGATGATAAGAATAAGAATAATGCCGAAAATCGCATAGGAAAGGCCGGTTGAAATTTCCTCTGCGAAATTCGGGATGATCAGAATGAAGAAGCCGCCGAAGATCGCGCCCCAGATGGACCCTGTCCCGCCCACCACCATGCCGATGAAGAGCAGGATGGAGAGCTGGAAGGTGAAGCTGTCGGGGGCGACGAACTCAATCACGATGGCCGCCATAGCGCCGGCGATGCCGGTATAGAAGGCGCTGACGCCGAAGGTGAGCGACTTGTAGAGCGCCGCGTTGACTCCCATCGACCGCGCGGCGATCGAGTTGTCACGAATGGCCATCATCGCCCGCCCGGTCCGGCTGTTGATCAGGTTCCAGGCGACCCAGAACATCAGCAGCATCACGGCGAAGACAATCAGATACCACCACTGATCCAATGTCAGCGGCAGCATTTCCGGCACCTCCGGGCGGAACACGTCGAGCCCCTGCACGCCGCCGGTCAGCTCCTCCAGATGCGAGGATTTCAGGATCTGCGGCACCGCGATGCCGAGCGCGAATGTCGCAAGCGCAAGATACAGCCCTTCGAGGCGGAGGGCGGGCAGGCCAAACAGGAACCCGGCGACGAAGCAGACAATCCCGCCAATAGGGATCGTCGCATAGACGGACCAGTTATAGTGAAAGACGAGGATCGCCGCCGTGTAGGCGCCGATGGCGTAAAACGCGCTATGGCCGAGCGAGAACTGTCCATTGAAACCCGTCAGCAGGTTGAGCCCGAGGATCGCGATCGCATAGATCATGATCAGGGTGGCTTGAAAGGTCGAATAGCCAGTCAGGAAAAAGGGCAGCAGCACCCCGATGATTACGAACGCGCCCACCCACAGCATCGGGACACGGGCGCCGACAGTCAGTCGCGGGTCGGTTTCCACTTTTACATCATCCGCCATACTATCACACCCTTGTCACAATGGTTTTGCCGAACAGGCCGGTTGGCTTGAACAACAGGACAATCACGATCAGCGCGAGCGCGACCGTCAGCTTGAGCTCGCTTCCGATCGCGGGAATATAGGTGCCCGCCAGATTTTCGATGATGCCGACGATAAAGCCGCCGGCGACGGCGCCGGCCGGGCTCGAAATGCCGCCGACGATGGCCGCCGCGAAGCCGTAAAGCAGAATGCCGAGCATCATATTCGGATCGAGGAAAACGATGGGGGCGATCATCATCCCGGCAACCGCGCCGATCGCCGCCGCGAGACCCCAGCCGAGCGCCAGCATCCAGCCGACCCGGATGCCGACCAGCTCGGCCGAGACGGGATTGGCGGCCGCGGCCTGCATCGCCATGCCGATGCGCGTAAAGCGGAAGAAGCAGAAAATGGCAAGCAGAAGGATCAGGGTGATGAAGAACATGCCGACTTCATGCAGCCCGATCAGCCCGCCGAAGGAACCGCTCGGGAAGGGCGAGGGAAACGTCTTGATGGTGTGATCCCAGATGGCGCCCGCAAGGCTGTTGAAAATCGCGATCAGGCCGATAAAGACAACCACATGGCCAAGCACCGAGGCTTTATAAAGCGGCTTGATGATGATCCGCTCGATCGCCAGCCCGCCGAGGAAGGATATGATGACGGTCAGAACGAAGGCGACCCAGTAGGGGATCCCCGCAGCGATCATCGACCAGCAGATATAGGTGCTGAACATCGCCATTTCGCCCTGCGCGAAATTGAAGTGATCGATCGCCTGATAGATCATCACCACCGCCAGCGCGAGACAGGCGTAAATCGCGCCGTTCGCAAGCCCGGTCAGCATTTGTTGCAGAAAAAGATCCATGGAATTTTCCTAATAGCCCAAGTAAGACCGCCGAACGGTCTCGTTTTCCAGAATGCTCGACGAGGTACCGGAAAGAACGATGTTGCCGGTTTCCAGAAGATAGGCGTTATCCGCCATTTCCAGCGCGAGCGCGGCGTTCTGCTCGACCAGCAGCATGCTCACCCCCTCCTCCGCATTGATCCGCTTCAGGATCGCGAAAAGCTCCTGCACGATCAGCGGCGCAAGGCCGAAGGACGGCTCATCGAGCAAAAGCAGGCGCGGGCGCAGCATCAAGGCCCGGCCGACCGCGAGCATCTGCGCCTCGCCGCCGCTCAAGGTACCGGCCTGCTGCGTCCGCCGCTGTTTAAGGATCGGGAAATAGCTGTAGACCCGCTCGATATCCTCGGCGATGCCCGCCTTGTCGGTGCGGCTGTAGGCGCCGAGATTGAGGTTATCCTCCGTCGACATGCGCACGAAGGTGCCGCGCCCTTCCGGCACATGGGCGATCCCCTGACGGGTGATGTCCGCCGTCGCCATATTGCTGATGTCGACATCTTCGATCCTGATCTCCCCGCGCCGGCTGATCATCCCGCTGATCGCGCGAAGCGTGGTGGTTTTCCCGGCACCATTCGCCCCGAGAATTGCCGTCACGCCGCCTTTCTCAAGGCTGAAATCGAGACCATGAAGGACGTTCGACAGCCCGTAGGATGCATGCAGGCCTTTTACGTCAAGCAACCGACTCATTTTTTACCCGTCCCAAGATAAGCCTCAATAACATCGGGATGGCGCTGAATTTCCGCCGGCGCGCCCTCCGCCAGCTTGCGTCCGAAATTGAGCGCGACGACTTTCTCCGACACCGCCATAACCAGCCCCATGTGATGCTCCACCAGCAGGACGGTCGTGCCAAACTCGTCCCTGATCCGGCGGATCGTTTCGATGAGAAGTGAAAGTTCGTTGTGATTGAGGCCACCCGCCGGCTCGTCCATCAGCAGGAGCTTCGGCCGGCCAAGCAGGGCGCGGGCGATTTCCAGGCGTTTCTGGACGCCGAAGGGAAGCCCGCCGATGCGCTGCAATGCCGTTTCTTCGAGTGCCATGAAACGCAACATCTCCATCGCCCGGGCGCGCAGCTCGCGCTCCTCCCGCCGGGTCCACGGCAGGTGAAGGGCATTGCTGAAATAATCTGATTTGCCCGTCGAGTGCCCGCCGATCATGATATTGTCGAGAACACTGAGGTTCGAGAAGAGCGCGAGGTTCTGAAACGTGCGGCCGATACCGATGCCGCTCATTCTATGCACCGGCATTTTCAGGATCGATTCCCCGCAATAGAGGATATCGCCTGAATTGACCTCATAAAGCCGGCTGATACAGTTGAAAAGCGTGGTTTTCCCTGCACCGTTGGGTCCGATCAGACCGACGATCTGACCCGGTGCGATGTCAAACGACACACCATCTAGGGCGACAATGCCGCCGAAACGAACGCCGACATTCCGGACAGCCAGTAACGCGTTGGTCGCCGAAACATCCGAAGACGTTTCCAGGTTGAGTATTTTATCCAATCACAGCTTATGGATGCATAAGCTCCCAGATGCATATCACACGAAATATGAAACGCTTCCGGACGCCTAGGCGTCCACCTCCCAGTTAAAAACGTTCGTTATTCGTTATTCGCGGGTAACTGTGCCTGATTATTCTCGCTTTGGCTAGAGAAAATTTTATCAGTAGTTCTTAATGTATTGGATTATCAATTGTTTATGAGAAATGCTGTGGCCAGAAAATGAATATGCTCCGGAGATTGAAATATTAACATTCAATCATCCAGAGCATATGATAATACTAATGTATTAGTTGCTAATTCTTAGCTTGCGCGAATACTTCCAAGGAAGCTCTCGACTTCATGATCAAGGTCCTTCACCTCTTTTGCGAGCTGGTTGGAGACTTCCTGCACTTCGTGCGCGGTCTCGCCGGTCGAGGCGGCAGCGTCCCGTACGAGGTTGATGTTCTGCAGAACTTCCTGCGCGCCGTCCGCGGCCTGGCGAACGCTGCGGGAGATTTCATCCGTTGCAGCGCCCTGTTCTTCGACGGCGGCGGAGATCATCGTCGCAATGCTGTTGATCTTGCCGATTGTCACGGTAATTCCGCCAATCGCGCCGACGGCATTGCCGGTTTCCTCCTGAACGGCCTTGATCTGCTCGGAGATCTCTTCCGTCGCTTTCGCAGTCTGCGCGGCGAGATTCTTCACCTCGCTTGCAACGACCGCGAAGCCCTTGCCCGCATCGCCCGCGCGCGCCGCCTCGATGGTGGCGTTGAGCGCAAGAAGGTTCGTCTGGCCAGCAATGTCATTGATGAGATCGACAATGGCGCCGATCCGGGACGCGGCCTCGTTGAGGGAGGTCACCATCTGGTTGGTCCGCTCGGCTTCCGAGACGGCTTCACCCGCGATCGAGGCGGCGTCGCTGACCTGACGGCTGATTTCGTTGATGGAGGCGGTCAGCTCTTCCGTCGCCGTGGCAACGGCATTCACGCTTGACGAAGCGAGATCGGATGCCGAGGCAACCGTCCGCGTCCGTCCCGCCGTATCCTCGGCGGAGACGGCCATCGACTGCGACATCTTTGTCATTTCCGATGCCGCGGCGGCGAACTTCTCGACGAGATGCTTGACGCTGCCCTCAAAAGTATCGGCAAGCTGGTTGCGCTCCCGTTCCTTCGTCTCGGCCGCCTCTTTCTCAAGACGCTCCCGCTCTTCGCGCGCGGCGCGTTCCGCCTCACGCTGCTCTTCCTCGCGGCGGGCCTTCTCGGCCTCGCGCTGCTGGCGCGCTTCTTCCGCTTCCATGCGCGCTTTCTCGGCATCGCGCGCCATGTCGCGGAAGCCGACCAGCGCATGACCCATCCGGGCAATTTCGTCCGTGCCGTCACGATAGATATCGGCGTTGAGATCCCCCTCGGAGAGGCGATCCGCCGAGGCGACGAGCAGCATCATCCGCCGGATGATATTGCGACGCACGTAGAACCAGCCGATGGCGACTGTCGCGAGCAGCGTACCCAGCGCACAGACCAGGAGCGTCATCCGCGTATTGTCGGCGAGCACCTCGTTCGCCGCCGTCGCTTCGGCGAGCGATCCCTCAACCTTAGAGGTGAAGCTGTGCACATTCTGAACCAGCGCGCCGGCGAGGAACTGGCTCTGGGTGACTATTTTCTCGGCCGCATGTCCTGCTTCCAGTTCCAGCACGCGGGTCTGGAAGATATTGACCGAGTCTTCACTGTTGTTTTTCACGCCGAGCGTCAGGAAGTCTTCGAATAGAGCGGAAAGCTTGTTGAAGATTTCCGGAGGCGTCGTGCCTTCCAGGTCATTCAGAGGACCGCTGACCGTCGAGATGGAGGAGAGGAAAATGGCTTCGAGTTCCTTCACCGTCTCGACATCCGTCGCCTGCAAGCCGGCCGACAGCAGATTGAGCATCTGATAGCCGTTGCTTTTGAACATGAAAATATCTTCCTGCGTGGACAGGATGGCCGCAGACTCCCGCGACAGGGTGCTGGTGTCATATTTCCCCGCCACGCCGTTCGATGCTTCTTCAACCGCCGTCTTGAGCATGCCCTTCCAGTTGTCCGCATTTTCAAACATACGCACGCGAAGCGGCAGCAGCAACGTGTTGAGCGCCGTGTCGAGAACGTCGCGCGCTTCCGTCAGCTTGGGCATCACGGTTTCGAGGCGCGCGGCATGCTCAAGCCGCGTTTGCACCTGCTCATTAAGCAGGGTGAGGCTTTTCTGAATCTCGGTAAGGCCGACATTGACGTCCTTGAGAGAGCTGTCATCGGCCATATAATGTCCGAGGGCCTCCAGCCTTTCCGAGGCCGTTTTGGCGGCATCAGTAATACGGTTGTAGCTCTGACGGCGTTCCGCCTCGCTCGTTGCCGAGCTGAGCTGCGGCGTCGCGGCGGTCAGGGCCGTCGTTTCATTGGCGAGATTGAGCGCGAGGGTAATTGCCGGAAGCTGCTGATCCACCAGTTCCTTCTCTGCCGAGCTCAGCCGGCCAAGGCTGATCCAGCTCACTACGGAAATAGCGACAGTCAAAACAGCAACGACCGAGAACGCGGCGAGCAGGCGGGGCCCGATCCCAAATTGCACCCGGCCCGCGCCGCCCTTGCGGTTAAAAAGGGTCGAAAGCTGTTTCAACCATGAATTTATTCTTGCTCCCTGCATACGCTTCAAGCCTCGCATTAAATTGAACTTCAAGGGTCACACATATCGAACAATGATTAACAACCCGTTAGTATTAACGCGTGTATTTTTGAGCTTATGCAACTTGGCGCGCCACCTCCCCTTCCCCGGGCCGGTTACGGAATTGTGAATGGGCAAAAGCGATATCGGCTGGCGTTTGCATTCCCGCTGCGTCAAACTGCGTGAATTATCCGCAACCCGCAGGGAAGCCCATGAGCAAGGCCGCGCTCCCGACAACCCGATTTCTCTTGGTGATCTCTCTCTTGCTCGCCGCGGCGCTTTTGCGGCCGAGTGAAGCGCGCGCCGCCGAGGAAACTGCCATATTCGCCGGCGGCTGCTTCTGGTGCGTGGAAGCCGATTTTGATTATGTTCCGGGCGTTCTCTCGACCATCTCTGGCTATATCGGCGGGGATGCACCGAACCCGACTTACGCGCAGATATCGGCAGGCGGAACCGGCTATTATGAAGCTGTCAAAATCACCTTCAATCCGGATATCGTCTCCTATGAAAAGCTGCTCGACACTTTTTGGCGCAGCGTCGATCCGACTGATGCCGGCGGTCAGTTCTGTGATCGGGGCGACAGCTACAAAACGGCGATATTCACACTGAGCGACGCTCAGAAAGAGATCGCCACGCAATCGAAAGTCACGCTGCAGCGGGCCGGTCAGCTTGACGATCCGATCGTCACCGTCATTCGCACCGCAACCGCATTCTACCCGGCTGAGGATTATCACCAGGACTACTACGCCCGAAATCCCGTGCGCTATAAATACTACCGCTTCAGTTGCGGACGCGATGCGCGCATAGCCGATCTCTGGGGCAAGGAAGCGCACCGCGGCATCTTGCCTCACTGAGATCCATCCTGCCCGCGCCACCTCAACTTACTGGCCGCCGAATAAATAATTAGTCAAAGTCCCCGACGCGATCTAAGATAGCCCGATTATCTCCGGTTCAGATCAGAACCTTTCGCCGCAACCGCATAATGACAAGAACAGGCGCGCAGGTGGGTATTTCTAGTAGTTTGAAGAACAGTACAACCCTGCAGGGGATCGTGTGGATGGTACTGTCGACACTTCTTTTTGTGGCGATGAACGGCATCGTTCGCTATCTCGGCGGCGCTCTCCCGGCAGCCGAAGCCGCTTTCATCCGCTATTTCATGGGCACCCTTTTCATTCTGCCGATGGTGATAAAGAACTGGCCGGGGCGCATCAGCAGCAATGATACGAAGCTTTTCGTGCTCCGTGGCCTCTTTCATGGCATCGGCGTCGGGCTGTGGTTCTATGCGATGGCGAATATTCCGATCGCCGAGGTCGTTGCGATCGGCTATGTCTCGCCGATTTTCATCTTCATCGGCGCCGCCCTCTTTCTTGGTGAAGGGCTGCAGATGCACCGTCTCTTCGGGATCTTCTGCGGGCTGCTCGGGACGATGATCATCCTGCGTCCGGGGTTTCAGGAGATTAACCTCGGTCAGCTCGCCCAGCTCTGCGCAGCGCCGCTCTTTGCCGCATCCTTCGTGATCGCAAAAAAACTGACGCAGACGCAAAGCTCGACCGTTATCGTCGGGATGCTGTCGCTCGGCTGTACGATCACGCTGATCCCCGCAACCATCATCCAGTGGCAGACGCCAACGCTCGCGCAGTTCCTGTGGCTGACCCTCACCGCCGGCATCGCCACCCTCGGCCATTACGCGCTGACGCGGGCGTTCCAGGCCGCGCCGATCACGCTGACGCAGCCGCTGAATTTTCTGCAGCTCGTCTGGGCGACAATCCTTGGCGTCTTGATGTTCAGCGATCCGCTTGACCCCTTTGTTTTGACGGGCGGAGCGATTATTCTCGGGGCAGCGACCTTTGTTTCGCATCGGGAGCTGAAACTCAACCGGCAGAGAAATGCCGCCGCAGCGGGAGGATGAGATGACCGTAAAAGTCGAATTTCACTATGATTTCGGAAGCCCTAACTGTTACCTGGCGCACAAGGTCATCCCGCAGATCGAGGCCCGCACGGGCGTTGCCTTCAGCTATTTCCCGATCCTGCTCGGCGGCGTCTTCAAGCTGACCAATAACGCCTCCCCCGTTCAGCAGTTTGCCGAGATCCCGCACAAGATGAAATATATGCGTCTTGAGATGCGGCGCTTCATCGAAGAACACAATCTAAGCGCCTTTCGCATGAACCCGCATTTCCCGGTGAATACGCTGCAGATCATGCGCGGCGCCATCGTCGCCGAAGATGAAGGAACGTCAAAGCTTTACGTTGAGACGATGCTGAACGCGATGTGGGAGCAGGAAAAGAAAATGGACGACCCCGCCGTCATCAAAGAAGTTCTGGATGCGGCAGGTCTCGACGGCGACCATTTCCTCGCCCGGATACAGGAAGCGCCGATCAAGGAAAAGCTGCTCGCTAACACCGCGGCTTCCGCCGAGCGCGGCTGCTTCGGCGCGCCGACATTCTTCGTGGGTGATGAAATCTATTTCGGCAAAGATCGTCTGGAGGCCGTCGAGAAAGAGATCCTGCGACAGAAAAACCGTTAAATTTTATATTAACCGGTTATATCTTGAAATCTTCCAGCGCGGCGGCGGTGGCGTCCTCATTGGCGAGATAGGCCGTGATCGCATCCGCTCCGGCCATCTCGCGGTCGGGCTCCTGATCATCGGCAAGGCGGATGAGATTGAGGCAGAACCAGCCGAGCCCGGCCTTCGAGGGTTTGATCGTCGCTTCATAGGAGACGGCGCCAGCCTCCCTTGAGGCCAGCAGCGCGTTCGGGACATCGGGATCAACACACATCGGCCGGCCGATGCCGATCACATCTACATCGCCGCCTTCGAGCGCCGCATCCATGGCGGCGCGGCTGCGAAACCCGCCCGTGACCATCAGCGGAATTTTCGTCGCGGCGCGAATGCTTTTGGCATAATCGAGGAAATAGGCTTCGCGGGTAACGGTGGTTTCGCGGATCTCCTCCGCGCCCCGCACGCCGATCATCATCGCCGGGTTCTCATAGTTGCCGCCGGAGATTTCCAGAAGATCGACGCTGTCCTCCTCCAGCCAGCGGGCGACCTGCAGGCAATCCTCCAAATCAAAGCCGCCCTTCTGGAAATCCGACGAGTTGAGCTTGACCGAGATCGGATAGTCCGCCCCGACGCGGGTGCGAATGCCCTGCACGACACGGCGGAGCAGCCGGGCGCGGTTCTCAAGGCTGCCGCCCCATTCATCGTCGCGCCGATTAGCCAGCGGGGAGAGAAATTCCGAGATCAGGTAGCCATGCGCCGCATGGACCTGCACACCTGAAAAGCCGGTCTCTTTCGCCACTTCCGCGACGCGGATAAAGCGGCGGATGATATCCTCGATCTCATCAGACAGAAGCGCGCGCGGCGCGCCAAACGCATTTCCGGGAAGCGCCAGCGCCACATCGGAGGGCGCGACCGGCGTCGGATTGACGCGAACCGGTGTCTGCCGTCCGGCGTGGTTGATCTGCATGAAGAGAAGCGTGCCGTTCGCGGTTCCTGCGGCAGCGAAGGCGCGGAGCTCCTCAAGTCCTCCGTTCTGATCGATGACGACATTGCCCGGCCGCTCCAGATAGCGCCGATCGACCTGCACATTGCCGGTAATCAGAATGCCCGCGCCGCCTTCCGCCCATTTGCGATATAGCCGGACGTGGCGCTCCGTTGCCCGGTTCAGGGGATCGGCAAGGCCTTCCGTCATCGGCGCCTTGGCGATGCGGTTCTTCGCGGTCACGCCGCAGGGAAGTGTTAGGGAGGAGGCAATATCAAGGCTCATGTCAGGTCCGTTCTTTCTTTCGTCATTCTTGAGGGTGACAATTAAAAACGGGGAAGGCGATGCCTTCCCCGTCTCACTTAATGGGCGAGAAAATTCCCGGTCTGGAAATCACGAACGGCCTGCTGGATTTCCTGAGGCGTATTCATGACGAACGGGCCGTAGCGCGCGACGGGCTCCCCGATCGGCCGACCGGCGACCAGAATGGCGCGCCCGCCCGTCTCGCTCGAAAGGCGCACGTGATCGCCCTGCCCAAGGATCGCGAGATGATGCTGCGCGACGTCGCGGCCGCTCACATTGACGCTGCCCTCAAACACATAGGCAAAGGCTGTATGCCCTTCGGGGATCGCATGCTCGAACGCCCCGCCCGCCTCCAGCATCACATCGATATAGATGGGATCGGTCGCAACGCCCGTGACCGGACCCTTTACAACGCCCGTATCACTCTCAACCTCGCCGGCGATAAGACGGAGCTTCGCGCCGGGAAGCTCGACCTCCGGGACATTCTCAGGCTCGATATTCTGATAGCGCGGACGGCACATCTTGTCCTTCGCCGGAAGATTGACCCAAAGCTGGAAGCCGCTCATCCGGCCTTCCGTCTGCTCCGGCATTTCGGAATGGATGATACCATGGCCGGCGGTCATCCACTGCACGCTGCCGGGGCCGAGAACGCCTTCGGATCCAATCGAATCCTTATGCCTCATCTGCCCCTCGATCATATAGGTGACGGTCTCAAAGCCACGGTGCGGATGCGACGGGAAACCAGCGATATAGTCATCGGGATTTTCGGTGCCGAAGTTATCGAGCAGCAGAAAGGGATCCAGCTCCGATATCTGGCCACTGCCGATGGACCGGCGCAGCTTGACGCCCGCCCCGTCGGAGGCGACCTGCGAGAGGATCACGCGGCTGACTTCACGAATTCTGGACATTGGATCGACCTTTCTCTTCTCTATATGGAATGATTGTTCCAAATATAGATACTCATCAGGGAGTTTAAAGCCCCCGTCATCCCCTGCCTATATAGGGCATCTTCGTTGCCATGACAGTCATGAACTGGACATTGGCGTCGAGAGTGAGGCTGTCCATGTAGAGAACCGCCGAGGCGACATTTTCGACATCCATCACCGGCTCTGCCGCGACCGTCAGGTTGGCCTGCAGGATGCCTTCCTGCATCGCCTTCGTCATCGGCGTTGCCGCATTGCCGATATCAATCTGTCCGACAGCGATGTTATAGGCCCGCCCGTCGAGCGACAAGGTGCGGGTGATGCCGGTGATCGCATGCTTGGTCGCGGTATAGGCGATACTGAACGGGCGCGGCACATGCGCCGAGATCGATCCGTTATTGATGATCCGCCCGCCCATCGGCGACTGATGCCGCATCATCCCGAACGCTGCCCGCGCGCAGTAGAAGGCGCCGTTGAGATTGGTATTCACCACATTCTGCCAGACATCGATACCAAGCTCATCCACCGGCACGGGCGGCGCGCCGATCCCGGCGTTGTTAAAGAGGAGATCAAGCCGGCCGTAAGTCTCTTTCACCGCCGCGAAGAGGGCATCGACGGCTTTAGGGTCTGCCACATCCGTCGGGACAATGAGCGCATGCGCCGCGTTCGCGCCCGCCATCTCCTGCGTCTCCTCGAGGGCCGCCCGGTTACGCCCGGCAAGGGCAACGCTGTAGCCGCTCCGAAGCAGCGCAAGCGCGACCGTGCGCCCGATCCCCGCGCTTGCCCCCGTGACTACTGCAATCTTCCGGCTATCGCCCATCTTCACCTCCAACTTTTTTGTTATTGCTGCGCCAGCGCCCGCTTTCGCGCCTGACCGGCAACAAGCCGCCGTTTCCGCGGCGCGGCCAGCCAGACCGAGACAATCGAAATCACAGACATGCCAAGAATGACGTAAAATGCAAGGTGATAATTACCGGCCTGATCGTAAAAATAGCCGGTCAGCCAGGGGCCGACAGCGCCGCCGACCAGCGCGAGCGTACTCACGGTGCCGAAGATAAAGCCGTAGCCCCGCCCCTGAAAGAGATCCGCCGGCATCGAGCCGAAGATCGTCGCCGCGCCGTAGCCGAGCCCACCCTGCAGAATGACCATGGCGTACATTATGACGGGGCTTGGCAGATCCTCCATGGCGAGCAGCAGAACACAGCTCAGGAAAAAGCCGAGCAGCGAGAGTGACCAGACCCATTCCCGCCCGACCTTATCGGAAAGGCTGCCAAGATAGATCTGCCCGAGCACCCCGGCGAGGCCGACGAGGCCAAGCGCGGACGCCGCCTCCATAGGCGAGAAGCCGATCTCGACGAGATATTTGGTCTGGTGGATCTGCACCGCGTACCAGACATAGAGCGCGCTCGCGCAGGAGAGCGCGAGCCACCAGAAGGAGGCCGTCCGCACGGCCTTGGCGAGTGTCCAGTCGGTATTGACCCAGTCGTGGTCGACGATCGGATCGGCCGCCGCCTGTTGCGCCGCTGTCTGCGCTTCACCGGGGGCCGCATCACCATCGGGATGCAGGCCGATATCGGAGGGCTGCTTGCGCTGGAAGAAAAAGTTGAGCGGCAGCACGATCACCAGCAGCAGGCCCGCCATCAGCCAGCATGCCTCACGCCAGCCGTCGGCGCTGATGGTCTCCTGAATGAGCGGCATCAGGACGATCGAGCCGATCCCGACGCCGGAGAAGGCGATCCCCACGGCGAGGCCGCGGCGACGCTGAAACCAGTTCGGCAGGAACATCGAATGCCCGACATAGGTCATCACGATCCCCGATCCGACCACCATGATGCCGAGCGTGATATAGAAGTGCCAGGGCTCTGTCGCAATGGTCGAGAGCAGCAGCCCGAGGCTTACGGAAATCGCCGAGAACGAGATCATAAAGCGCGGAGCAATGAATTCGAGCAGCTTGCCGATAACCGGCGCAAGGATGGCGCCGATCGCAAAGCCGATGGAAAATGCCGCCGCCGTCGTCGCCCGGTCCCAGCCATATTCATTCAGGATCGCCGGGAACAGGAGCGAATAGGCCGTGCGCACATTGACGCCGATGCCCATCGTCACAAAGACAATGGCGACCACTGCCCAACCGTAAAAGAAAGGTGTCCGGGCGAGCAGCGCATTTATGCCGCGCGGCGCCCTTGTGTGATGCTTCCCTGTCATGCCGCTCCCCGTTTTTCGTTATTAACAACCGGACCGTCCCACCAGCATGGATTGAGATTAACCCACTATGCGCGCGGGATGAAACGGAAAAAGCCGCAGCCATGCGTCCAGCCGATGCGGATTTGCCCACTCTAAAGGCTTCTGTTTGATCAAAAACAGTCTGTGCAGCCCGTAAAGTTCGGTTATAGTGCCGGGCGACTGATTATTTATCGGGCTGCAGGCCCGCTATTTTTTATCCGCTTTCCCGAAGCAATTTATAAAGCCAGTACCATGACCAACAGAAAAGCCGCCTCCGGAAATCCTGGATTTATCGAGCAGGTCGTGCTCCTCGCCCTGATGATTTCGATGGTGGCGCTCTCGATCGACGTGATGCTGCCCGCCCTTTTCGAGATCAGCACGGACCTGCAGGCGGGCGATCCGAACGACCGGCAATATGTTATCTCCTCGCTGTTTCTGGGGCTTGCTATCGGCCAGCTTTTCTACGGTCCCATTTCCGACAGCACGGGGCGCAAACCTGTTATATATTTCGGCTTCGCCCTGTTTCTCATCGGCTGCCTGCTGTCCGTCTTTGCGACGAGTTTCACCGTCATGCTGATCGGCCGGTTCCTTCAGGGCATCGGGGCGGCATCCCCCCGCATCGTCACGCTCGCGCTCATCCGCGATCAGTATGAAGGACGGCAGATGGCGCGATTCGTCTCGCTCGTGATGACGGTGTTTATCCTCGTGCCGGTGCTCGCCCCCTCGCTCGGCCAGCTCATCCTCTTTGTCGCCGAATGGCGGATGATCTTCATTGCGCTTTTCCTGCTTGGCGCGGGCACGCTCGTCTGGTTCGGCTTTCGCCAGCGCGAGACGCTCCCGCGCGAGCGCCGTGTCCCCCTGTCTCTCGGCCGCATCTGGCATGCGACGAAGGAAGTCATCATGACCCGCGCGGCCTTCGGCTACACATTCGTCGCCGGGCTGATCTTCAGCGCCTTCATCGGCTATCTCACCATCTCGCAGCAGATTTTTCAGGATGTTTACAAAGTCGGTGACATGTTCGCCGTTTACTTCGGCGCGCTTGCGCTCGCGCTCGGGCTCTCCTCCTTCCTGAATGCGCATCTCGTGATCCGCTTCGGCATGCAGCGGCTCTCCTTCATCTCGCTCCTGAGCCTGACTCTCCTGTCGACGCTGTATGCGATCTATACATATCTCTCCGGCGGCATCCCGCCCTTCTGGACGCTGCTGGTGTTCCTGACGGCGCTCTTTTTCTGCTTCGGCATTCTGTTCGGCAATTTCAACGCGCTCGCGATGGAGCCGCTTGGCCATATCGCCGGCGTCGCGTCGGCGGTGATCGGATCCCTCACCACTTTCATGTCGATGGGCATGGGAACGATGATTGCCCAGATGTTCGATGGCACGCTCAACCCGCTGATGTTCAGTCTTGCCGGTCTCGGCGCGCTGTCGCTGCTCACCATGCTGTGGACGGAACGCAAACCCCGGCGCATGGACGGGGGCGTATAGGATTGCCGACCCGCCGCCCTCAGTTTGCCATTGCTCTGGGTGAACAAACTTGAGTACACTTTCCCTTAATCTGGGAATATAACGCAGGAAAGTAGCGCAATGAGTGTCAGCAATGGCCGCCAGTTTTTAGGGATCCCGGGCCCCACGAATGTCCCCGATGCCGTCCTCTCCGCGATGCACCGCCCGGCGGTCGACATCCGCAAGGGTGAGCTGGTGGAGATCACGCAGCAGATCAAGGAAGATCTGAAAATGATCACCAGATCTTCCGGGATGCCGTTTCTCTTTATCGCCAACGGCCATGGCGCGTGGGAGGCGGCGCTGACGAATGTGCTCTCGCGCGGCGATAAAGTCCTCGTGCTGGAAAGCGGCTCCTTCGCCGTCGGCTGGGGCGAAGCCGGCGCCCGGCTTGGCCTTGACGTCGAAGTTCTTGGCGGCAGCTATCAGCGGGCCGTCGATCCGGACGCGCTCGAAGCGCGCCTGAAGGCGGACACCGCCGGCGAGATCAAGGCGATCCTCGTCGTGCAGGTCGACACGGCCTCGAGCGTTCTCAACAACATTCCGGCGCTCCGCCGCGCCATCGATAACGCGGGTCATGCGGCGCTCTTCCTCGTCGATACCATTGCCTCCCTCGGCACGATGGATTATCGCATGGATGAATGGGGGGTCGATGTCACCGTATCGGCCTGCCAGAAGGGGCTGATGATGTCGCCGGGAGTCAGCTTCGTTGTCGCCAGCGAAAAGGCGATGGAACGGCATCAGACAGCCGATCTTCGCACCGCCTATTGGGACTGGACGGGACGTCTCGCGCCCGAGCACTACCGGAGCTATGCCGGAACGCCGCCCGTGCATCACCTTTTCGGCCTGCAGAAATCTTTCGAGATGATCCGCGCGGAAGGGTTGGAGGCCATTTTTGAACGCCACCGCCTGCTCGCCGGCGCAACCCGCGCGGCCGTTGGCAAATGGGCGGAGAAGGGCGAATTTTCCTTCAATATCACCGCACCGGAAGAACGGGCCAATTCGGTGACAACGGTGCTGCTCCGCAACGGCGACACTCTTCCCGCCATCCATGATTACTGTCTTGAGAAATGCGGTCTGGTGATCGGCGTCGGGATTGCGGCCCTCACCGGCAAGGCCATGCGCATCGCCCATATGGGCCATGTCAACGCCCCGATGATGCTCGGCACCCTCGCCACCCTTGAGATGAGCTTCAAAGCCCTCGGCATCCCGCATGGGGAGGGCGGCATTACGGCAGCCGTTGAATATCTCGCGGCCCATGTCCCGCGCTGACGAAATATGCTAGAATAAAGAGGAACGCATCATGCGCGTTCCGATTGTGGGGAGGACCAAGGATGACACGATCCGATAGCGCCGGCGTGCGCCTGCCGCCGCCCATTATCTACTTCCTCTTTCTCGGCGCCGGCCTGCTGCTCGGCTCGGCCTGGAGAGACGGGCATTTTGCGCCCCTCTATCTGACCGTGATCGGCGCGCTTCTCGTCATTGCTTCCGCCTTGCTTCTGCTGACTGCGGCGGGAAAATTCCGCCGCGCGAAAACGCATCTCGAGCCATGGAAGCCGACGACGCGGATTGTCACGGACGGGATTTACCAATATTCGCGCAATCCGATCTATCTCGGGATGGCGATCGGCTACGCCGGGATCGCCATCGCGGCGGCAAGCCCGATCGCCCTTGTTCTGCTGCTGCCCTGCCTCATCGTCATACGCTATTACGTGATAAGGAAAGAAGAGGCCTATCTTGAACATAAGTTCGGCAGCGAATATCTAGACTACAAGGCCAAAGTCAGGCGCTGGATCTAGCCAGCGCGGGACTTCGCCTCAGTTGTCAACGATCTATGAGGGATGCGGCACATGACGGATGATATAGGAACCAATGTCAAATCGAACGCAACCTGGACGCGGCTGATCTATCTTATCCTCTATGGGATTATTTACTGGTTCGCCAATTTTGTCCTCTTTGCAATCGCCATTGTGCAGTTCATCAAGACATTGCTGAGCGGCTCCCCGTTCGAGCAGTTGCAGGCGTTTGGCAGCTCGTTCGCCGAATATAACCGGCAGCTCGTCGCCTATATGTCCTATCACAGCGATTTCAAACCCTTCCCCGTTGGCCCGTGGCCGCCGGAGACGCCGCGCCCTGATGCCCCCGCGACCACCGACGATGTCATCATCGTCGCCGCAACGCCGGAGCAGAAACCGAGTGATAGCACGGAGCCGAAGAAGCCGTCATCGCCGCGCAAAAAGCCCGAGGCCCCGAGCGAGGGCGACGGCGAGAGCGGCGCCTCGACGAGCTGAGTACCGCATTTTCCTGACAGATACCGACAAGAGGGCGCAGCGCAGGTTGCGCCCTCTCTGCTTTTTATGGGAGATTGCCGGCCGAGATGAAGGGAGACGGCATGACGGGGCGGTTTCAGGAATTTCTGGCAACGAAAGCGGTGCTGCTTGCCGACGGCGCGATGGGGAGCAGCCTTATCGCACGCGGACTTTCCCCGCGCGATGCGCCGGAGCTCTGGAACCTCTCAAGGCCTGATGAAATCCGCGAGATCCACCGGCAATTCATCGGCGCGGGCGCGGATATCATCCTCACCAACAGCTTTGGCGCAAACGCCTGCCGGCTTGGCCCACAGGGGCGTGGCGATAAGGTCGGAGGGCTCAACATTGCCGCCGCGCGTATTGCCCGCTCAGCTGCGGACGCGGCCGGGCGAGAGGTTCTCGTCGCCGGCAGCATCGGGCCGCTTGGAACCGCCGTCGCGGAGAGCGGCCTTCTCACCCCGGCCGCCGCCTTCGTCGCCTTCAAATCCCAGGCGGCGGCTCTTAAACAAGGGGGCGTTGACCTTCTCTGGATTGAAACGCTGTCAGGGCGCGCGGAACTTCGCGCCGCCCTCGCTGCCGCGGCAGATTGCGCCCTCCCCGCCATCGCGACGCTTTCTTTTCATTCTGGCCAGAAAGGGAAGGACACCCTCTGCCCCGCCGATCTCCCCGCCTTCCTTCGCGCCCTCGGCGCGCCGCCGCTTGCGTGGGGGAGCAACTGCGGCGACGGGCCGCGCGAGGTGCTGCACCATCTACGTGATTTTGGCGGGCAGGCGCGGGCCAGCGACATCATCGCGGTGAAAGCGAACTGCGGTCTGCCCATCCGGGAGGGGGATGCGCTTCGCTACCCCGCGACCCCCGCCGTCATGGCGGCCTATGCCCGGCTTGCGGCGGATCTCGGCGCGCGCATTATTGGCGGCTGCTGCGGGACGACGCCCGCGCATCTGCAGGCAATGGCGGCCGCGCTCGAAGCCTATGAACCTAAGCCCGCCCCTACCGCGACGGAGATAGACGATATCTTCGCCCGCGTAGGCTCCGGATAAAGCGCGACTTAGGCGCTCGCGCTCGGCCGCGCCGAAATCTCCTTATACCAGCGCGTCAGGTTATCCAGCCCTTCCGGCAGGGGAATACGGCCCATCCCCTTGGCGAAATCGACCACCACCAGAACGCCGATATCGGCCGCCGAAAAGCTGTCGCCGACCATAAACTTCCGGCCTTCGAGATGCGTATTCACATCTTCGAAAAAATAGATGGTGCGCTGCCGCCCGCGATCGGCCAGCGCGAGGATCTGCTCAAAGCCGTGAATGCCGGTAAGGGCGCGCCCGACCATAAAGGGGGCGGAGTTGCGCATCGCCTCGGCAACGGCGAGGAAGCCGTTCACATGGATATAGTGGCACCAGTTGTTGACATGCGCCCGCTCCTCCGCAGTGTGGCCAAAGAGCGCGGGTTCGGGATATTTCTCCTCGATATAGCGGTTGATGGCGTCGATGGAGGAAATGAAGCTGCCATCCTCGATCTGCAAAACAGGAACGGTGCAGTTGGGATTGATCTTGCGAAATTCTTCCGTCATATGGGCGCCCTTTTGCAGGTCGACCATTTCCTTCTCCAGCGTGACGCCTTTTTCGGCGAGAAATATCCGCACCCAGCGGGGGCTCGGCGCTCCCGGATAGTCATAGAGTTTCATGTTGCTTCTTTCCCTTGTTCATTTTTGCGCCCGCATCAGAGAAGGGGGGACGCCCGGCCGCGTTACACTTTCAGCCAGTAGTTCCCCTCCGCATCCTTTTTGAGATGACCCGCCGTCGGCGTCGCGAAATGCGTGCCGATAATCAGCGTGTCCGTATCGCAATAGCGCGCGAGGAATTCTTCGCGCGTCGCCCTCGCCGCCGCCTTATCGGTATCGGCCGTGCAGGACCAGTCAGGATGCGCGATCTGGCAGGGGTGATGCATGCTGTCGCCGGTGATGACCGCCTCTTCCCCTTTCGATCTGATCCGGATGCAGACATGGCCGGGCGTATGCCCGGGGGATGGGAACAGGCTCACCTCATCGCAGACCTTGTGATCCATCGCGACGAGATCGGCGAGCCCTGCGTCGATGACGGGCTGCACGGAATCTTCAACGACGTCGCCATATTCCTCCTGCGGTGTCGTGCTCCAGTGCTGCCATTCCGTCTCGCCGAAAAGATAGCGCGCATTGGGGAATGTCGGTACCCATTTGCCACCCACCAGCATCGTGTTCCAGCCGACATGATCGACGTGAAGATGCGTGCAGAGCACCGTATCGATACTGTCGCGCGGGTAGTCGGCCGCCTCGAGATCGGTAAGGAAGCTGCCCTGCAGCATGTTCCAGGATGGAATTTTGCGCTCCTTGTCGTTGCCGATACAGGTATCGACGATGATCCGCCGGCTGCCGGTGTCGATGACGAGCGCATGGATGCTCATGATCAGACGGCCCGCTTCGGTCGCGAAATGCGGCACCATCCAGCGGAGCGGCTGCACCGCTTCCGGCGTTGCCTGCGGCAGGATAAAACGCGTCCCGCCGATCGCCTCCACCTCGATGATCCGGGTGATCGTCACATCCCCGATCTGCCATCTGTTCATTGTCCGACCCCCTCTTTTCATTCTTGTTGGGCACAGTATAACCGCGCCGTGGCGGCGGACAAGAAGTTCAACGCGTCCGGCCGAAAGTTATCCACGCAGCATAAATGCGCGCTGCCGTCGTCAGCCAGCAGAGCAGACCGAAAATCACTGCGATCGTGGTGAAATGAGTCGGCAGGAGGCACATCAGGACGAAGGCAAGGATCGTCTCGGTCCCCTCGGTCAGGCCGCCGAGATAGTAAAGCGATTTATGGCCGCGAAGGTCCGTCGTGATGCCGTGCCGCTCGGCAAGGATCGCATGGGCGAGGAAGGTCGCGCCGGTTCCCATAAAGCTGAAGACAAGAAATGCGGCGGCAACGGCATTTCCCGCATCGGCGAGCGCAAAGCCGAACACGACGCCTGCGTAAAAAATAAAATCGCAGACGATATCGAGATAGCCGCCGAAATCGGTGAGCCGCGTCTGGCGGGCAACCGCGCCGTCGAGCCCGTCGCCAAACCGGTTGAGCAGGATGAGAGCGAGCGCGGCGAGATAATAGTCGAAGGCGAGCAATGGCACCGCCGCGAGGCCGAGCGCAAATCCGCCAAGAGTGATCGCGTTCGCCGGAACGCCGAGCGCCGCGATTCTTCGCCCTGCCGCATTGAGGGGCGGATCAATAACCTGCCGGAGCGCCGCATCTAACATGGACCGTCAACAAATCCCTTATTGCCTGCACGGACAGCGAATGAGAGTGTATGAGACATGACATATTCCCCGCGGCGGAGCAAGAGAGCGCGGCCTGGAAGTCCAGAGGAGAAGGAGGAGAAATGCACCACATCCATGAATTTACCGCCCGCCTTGACTGGACCGGCGCAAGCGAGGGGCCGACAACGACCTATCAGAGCTATTCCCGTGATTATAGCGTGAGGCTGCCGAGCGGTCCGGTCCTGCAAGGCACGGCCGCCGTCGCCTTTCGCGGCGTTGACAGCCGCTTTAACCCTGAAGACATGCTGATTGCCTCTCTTGCGGCCTGTCATATGCTGAGTTATCTCGCGCTTTGCGCGCGCAAAAAAATTATCTGCACCGCCTATTCTGATACGCCCTATGGGCGGATGGAGCAGATGGATGGGCGCATCCGCTTCACCGAGGTTTTGCTAAAGCCCGTCGTCACCATCAGCCGCGACAGCGACATGGACCGCGCCATCGCCCTGCATCACGCGGCGCATGAGGAATGTTTCATCGCCAACTCGGTCAATTTCCCCGTCCTGAACGATCCGACAGTCCGATATGCGGACTAACCAATTTTTAAGGATAGCTGTGCAAAGCTGCGCCGAAAATAAACTGATTTCGGAATGAAGAATGCAACTCAAGTTTGAAGCCGCCATCTTTAATCAGGACGTTCTCGCCGCACTGAAGGAAGGCGAGCATCACAAGGATCTCTCAGACAGCTGGGCCGAAACCCATTATTTCGACGTCTATGCCGCGAGCATCGACGAGGCCTGGGAGAAGATGAAGCGCAAATACAGCGCCGCACGTGGCTTCGTCATCAAGTCGATCGACCCGATCGACTGAGCGCGCCTTAATACCCCACGTAATAGGGGTTGGTGCCGCCCGCGTGATCGGTGACATCGAGCACCCGCGCAATCGACGGCACGGCGGTCTTGATCTCCACCTCGACGCCCTGCTTCAGCGTGGCGTCGGCCATGCCGCAGCCCTGGCATCCGCCCGCCATTTCCACATAGGCAGTATCATCCTTCACATCGATGAGGGTGATATAGCCGCCGTGGGCCGCAATGGCCGGATTGATCCGTGTCTCGAGCAGGTCCTGGATGCGCTCCGCCTCTTCCGTCAGCAGGCCGGGGCGATCCGATGTCTCCGCCGTCTCTTCGACCATCCGCTCGAAACGCACGCGCTGGATCTCGGGCACATAATGCTTCAGCGTATTCTCGATCTTGATCTGCGTACCGAACGCGGGCGTCGACAGCCCGCGGCTGTCCATCTCGAGAATGACGAGACCTTCCGAGGGATCATAGGCCTTGAAAGCGATATCGCCGCCGTCGGCGCTCAACTGCGGCTGGATACGGGTTTCGATCAGGTCGCGAAGCGCATCGACAATTTTCTGATCCGCTTCCGAATAGCTTGCGCTCGCTTTCGGCGCCGCATCGTTCAGCACCGGCATCCCGCTCATGTAATGATCCATGATGGCGGCGAGAACCATTGGCTTCAACTGGATCCAGAGAATTTTCTCTTCCGTCTCCGGCTTTTTCACGATGGTGACATAATCCTCGCCAAGCTCCACGCCCTTGACGCCCGGGATCCCGAACAGCCGACCGGCGAGCGGTGAGCGGGCGCGCGCCTCCTCTTCATCACCGAATGACACGGACCCCGACGCCAGAACCTGACGGCCCGGCATGAATTTCATCTTGTCCTCATTCTCATGCGGCAATGTCTGAATGAACATGAACCAACTCCTGCCCCTCGCCATTGCAAGGGGGTATATAAAAGACCACCGTCAGCTAACAGAAATTCGGTAACCCTACAAGTTACAATGATAACATATGGTGCGGCGGCGGCGTTGCAATAGCGCGCCCGTCACACCGTTGCGACCGGATTGGCGGGTGAGCCGACCGCCCCCGGCAGACGGAGCGGCGGCGCCGTCAGCAGAAAGCGCGAGCGCCCCGCCGCCTTCAGCCACCTATTCAGCGGCGTCAGATACCAGAGCTCGCCGAGGTGAATGCCGAGCTTGAAGAGACAATGCTCATGGATCGGCAGAAATGCGCAGCATCCCTCGCCGGGACGGGAGGGATACGCCTCCACCGCATAGTTGTCGGCGATCAGCACGGAGATGCCGCTGTCGGTGATCCAGTTCAGCAGCCGTGCATCACGGCCGTCCAGCGTGGCGCAGGAATTATGCAGCTTCTCCTTGTCGGGATTTCCCTTCATATCCATGATCATCTGCGCAAATCCCGTGTGCAGGCAGAGCATGTCACCCGCCTCGACGGTCACCGCGTCCTTGTCCAGCACCTGCATCAGATCGTCATAGCCGACCACTTTTCGCGCCCTTCCGAACGCGCCTTCCAGATCGACCATCACGCCGCGCCCCTGCACGCCGGCCGCCGCCATATTCTCGATCCCGAGCGCGCGGGCGCGGCTGCCGCCGGCATCATCGGGCCCGCAGATATGCTCGCCGCCCCGATAGCCGTTGTAATAGACGATCTCCGCCTTGCCGTCGCCATCGGCATCGAACTCCTGCCCGACATGGGCGAGGCTGTCCCACTGCGTGGAATATTGCGTATGCAGCACGACGAGATCATCGCAGATGACATCGATCAGATTCGGATCATCGCGCGAGAGGTTGTAATTCATATTGGGAACGTCGCCACCCCGCTTCGTCGGCAGGAGTTCCGGCGGATAGCGGCGCGGATTGAGCAGGTTGCCACCCGGCAGATCAAGCGGCAGACTGAGGCAGAAGCGCTCCCCCGTCTTCACTTCGGCCGCAGCGGCACGCACGCGTTCGGGTGTGATCAAATTGAGCCGGCCGATCTGGTCATCGGGCCCGAAATCCCCCCAATTCGAGCCTTCCGGCCGGTTCACCCAACGTGACATGCTGCTTCTCCCCCTTAAAATTATTTTCCGCAAGCATAGCGGGAAGTGCCGCGCCTGCAAAGACCCAGGCAGCGCGAATTGACGGACGCCCCGGAAGCTGTTAGCTGTTGTAAAAAACAATCAAGAATGGCCTTCCCGATGACGAGAGAAACGGCGAACGCGATCAGAATTATTCTGACCCTGTCGGCCATCTATGTGGCAAGCAACTTCTTCCGCTCGGCCGTTGCCGTTATTGGGCCGAACATGATGGATGAGCTGGGACTGACGCCGGAGGAGTTCGGGCTCGTCGGCGGCAGCTTCTTCATCGCCTTTGCCCTGATGCAGGTGCCCGTCGGGATTTTCCTCGACCGCTACGGGCCAAGAAAGACGATCTTTGTACTGATGCTGCTCGCCAATATCGGTTCGATCGGCTTCGCGCTTGCGTCAACCTTTTTTGAACTGATCAGCACCCGCTTTATCATTGGCGCGGGCTGCGCGCCGGTTCTGATGGGCTCGCTCGTCATCATCTCGCGCTGGCTGTCGGCGGAGCGTTTCGCCTTCTACCTCTCGCTTATCGTCGCGATGGGCGGTGTCGGCAACCTTCTCGCGACGACGCCAACGGCGCTGCTTGCCGATATGGTCGGATGGCGCGCCGTCTTCTGGATTGCCGCGATCATCAGCCTTTGCTCGCTGGTCCTCGGCTGCCTCATCATTCGCGATGCGCCGCCCGGCCACACCTTTCACGACCGCGCGCCCGAGACCTTCCGCGACGCCTTCCGCGGCGTTGTCGAGGTCGTCAGCAACCGGCAGTTTCAGTATCTCTTCGCCCTCAACCTTGTCATTTACGGCGCGGTGATGGCCATTCTCGGCCTTTGGGGCAGTAATTTCCTGCGCGATATTTACGGGCTCGACCTCGCGGCGCGCGGCAATATTCTGCTTCTGATGACCGCCGGTGTCATATGCGGCAATTTCTTCTACGGGTATCTCGACGGCATTGTCGCGCGGCGAAAGCCGCTCGTGATGTATGCGGCGGGCGCGACGATCCTCATCCTCTTCATCCTCGGCACCGTGCCGGTGCTTCCCGTCTGGCAGGTGACGATCCTGCTCTTCCTTCTCTGTTTTACGGGGAGTTACGGCGTGCTGATCATGTCGCATGGCCGGACGATCTTCCCCGAACGCCTGCTCGGGCGCGGCGTCGCCACGCTGAATACGGCGGTCATGCTCGGCGTCTTCCTGTTGCAGGCGCTTGGCGGTTTCATCGTCGGGCATTTCGTACACCCGGACGGAACCGCACCAATCGAGGCCTACCGCGTACTTTATTTCGCGCTCGCGGGCGTCATCGTCGCGGGACTTCTCTTCTATAGCCGGACCCATGAGTCGAAGGCCGTGCAAAAGAAAACGCCGGATCCCGCGTAAGGGATCCGGCGTTTATCCGTTCAGTTAAGCCGCGTATCAATCGCGGTAGTGGCTGCCCTTGCGATCGAGAATACGGAGCAGGCCCGGCCATTCCAGCGTCGGCCGGCCGGCATTGTCGGTCGCGGCAAACTGCGCCGCGGCATGTTCGCAAACCTCGCGCGGCGGGAAAACCAGCTCGGCATCGCCCGCCATCGCCTTGATCTGCGCCTCACACGACTTTTCGAGATAGAAGATCCGCCGGAAAGCTTCCGGCACCGTCTTGCCGATCGTCAGCAGCCCATGATTGCGGAGAATCATCGCGATGCTGTCGCCCATGTCGCGGACCAGCCGTTCCCGCTCATCAAGATCGAGCGCAATGCCCTCATAGCCATGATAGGCAAGACGGCCGTAGAACATCATCGAATGCTGGCTGAGCGGAAGCAGGCCATGCTTCTGCGCCGCAACGGCCATGCCCGCCGTCGTATGCGTATGCAGGACGCAGTTGATGTCATGGCGGGCGCCGTGGACGGCGCTGTGGATGGTGTAGCCGGCGGGATTGATCTTGAACGGCGTGTCGTCAAGAATATTCCCGTCGATATCGACCTTCACGAGGCTGGAGGCGGTGATCTCGTCGAAGAACAGCCCATAGGGGTTGATCAGAAAGTGATTCTCGGTTCCGGGGACCCGCGCGGAAATATGCGTGAAGATCAGATCGCTCATGCCAAAGTGGGCAACGAGCTGATAGCAGGCCGCCAGATTGACCCGCGTCTCCCATTCTTCGTCGCTGACCTTGCCTTTCAGGCTGGGCACCAGTACGTCTACACCCATCTCGACCTCCTTTTTGCTTTGTTTTATGATTTCAGCATGTTACGGGCGATAACCAACTGCTGAATCTGGGTTGTTCCTTCATAGAGACGGAGCAACCGGACATCGCGATAGAACCGCTCGACCTTATATTCGGCCATGTAGCCCGAACCGCCGTGGATCTGCACAGCCCGGTCAGCAATCCGCCCCGCCGCTTCCGTTGTAAACATCTTACAGCAGGCAGCGAGCATCGCAATCTCTTCCTTGTTGTCGTACTTTTTCGCCGCATCCATCGTCATCGCCAGTCCGGCGTAAAGCTCGGCCTGGCTGTCGGCCAGCATCGCCTGGACAAGCTGGAAGTCGCCGATCCGTGTGCCGAACTGCTTGCGTTCGGACGCATAGGCGACGGCCTCTTCAAGGATGCGCTCGGAAATACCGGTGGAGACGGAACTGAGATGTAGCCGGCCCCGGTCGAGCACCTTCATGGCGGTGTAGAACCCCTGCCCCTCGACACCCCCAAGCAGAGCGGAGGCCGGAATGCGGGCATCTTCAAAAATGATATCGCTGGTCTTGGTGCCGCGCTGCCCCATCTTCTCGTCCGCCTTGGCGATGGTCACGCCCGGCGTTTTCGGATCGACGAGGAAGGCGGAAATGCCGGACGCACCCTTCTTGTTCGGATCGGTGCGGGCCATCACGGTCAGCATCCCGGCGCGGAGCGCATTGGTGATAAACCGCTTGGTGCCGTTCAGCACGTAGTCATCGCCGTCGCGGATGGCGACGGTGCGAAGCGAGGCCGCGTCCGATCCGGCCTCCGGCTCGGTCAGGCAGAAGGAGGAGATGATCTCGCCCGAGGCGAGGCGGGGCAGGTACTGCCGCTTCTGCTCCTCGGTGCCGGTCATGACGAGGCCCTGGCTGCCGATGCCGACCGTCGTGCCGATAACGGAGCGGAACGCGAGCGCTGCCTTGCAAAGTTCATGAATGACTTCGCATTCCTGCGCCATACTGAGGCCGAGCCCGCCATATTCCTCCGGGATGGAGAGGCCGAACAGGCCAAGTTCGCGCATTTCCTGAATGATGTCTTCCGGCACCTCGTTGGTCTGTTCCACTATATCTTCTGCGGGTACCAGCCGGTCACGGACAAAGCGCGTGACAGAATCTTTCATCAGCTTAAAGGTCTCGTTATCCAGAGCCATCTTCTTTCCTTTTTATGTCAATGCATCCGAAGCTATCTCACGCCTCCCGCAACGCCGCTTCAAAAGCGGCTTCTGCGGCGGGGGCGGTGGAACATCTTGCGTCCTTTACACACCGCTCTGTTAGCAGATATGGGACGCCCTCGCAATTAAAGGAAGTGAAATTTTCGCGCCGGAGGGCGGCGCATAACGAGCCGGCCCGCGCGCGCGAAAAGGCGGCGTTTGCCGGCCTCTTCCCATCTCCTGCCTCGCTTCCCGCCGTCAATATCAGGCTTGCGGCCCCCGGGGGCGCAGCGTATGTTGCGCCGGCGTCATCCGCAGGAAGGGACCGAAACATATGAGACGCGTTCTCACATTCATCGTGATCGGTATCGTCGCGATTATCTGTATCTCCATCGCGACCGTCTATCTCTCGATCGGCTCGGTTATCGTCACGGCGTTTGAAAAATATGGCAGCGCCATTGCCGGCGCGCCGGTCACGCTCGAGACTGCCGACTTCTCTCCGACGAGTGGCGAGACAGCCTTGAAGGGGCTCGCCGTCGACACCCCGCCGGGGTTCAAGGCGACACATGTGTTTCTCGCGCCCAAGATCGATCTGCTGATCGATCCGCAGACCCTCGGCACGGATGTCATTGCCATCAAACGCCTTGAGATTACGGCGCCGGAGATCACATTCGAGATTGTCGAGGGAACCGACAGCCTTCGCACCCTTCGGACGCATATCGATGCCGCCATCGCCGACGAAAAGGCGGGACGGTTCATCACCGGAGAGAATGGCAGGACGCCAAAATTCATCATCCACGACCTTTATATCAACAAGGGCGTCGTGATTGTCGAAGCGGAAAAGCTGAACGGGCGGCGGACAACGGCGGTGCTGGATGATATCCATTTGCAGGATGTCGGGCGCGATGAGAACGGCCTCGCCCCCGCCGCGCTGGTGCGCAGGATCTATTCGCCGCTCCTTCAGGCGGTAAGCCTTGCGATCCTCGAAACCGACCTGCCGCTCAGCGACCAGATTCTAAACCTGCTGCGCAGCGCCAGCGAGGAAACCGACGAGATGCTCGAACGGCTCCGGAAACTGCTGGAAAAATAAAGTTGCCGCCTGTGGCCTGAGCGGGCATAAACAAGGGCCCTTGCAACTGTTTGTCAGGATCAGCCCGTGGCACAAAATCCACCCCCGCGAGAAGAAAACCTTCATCGCAGTGACAACCGCCGTCAGGAGCTCATGGCAGCGGCGGCCCATCTGTTCAATCAGCGGGGGTATGACGCGACGTCCATGCGCGATATCGCGCGCGAGGCCGGGATGCTGGCCGGCTCCATGTATTATCACTTCTCCTCGAAGGATGAGCTGATTATTGCGACTTATGAGGAAGGGCGCCGGCTGATCAGCACCGCGGTCCTTGAGGCGATCGAAGGCGTCGAGGATCCGTGGGACCGCTTACGCGAGGCGGCGATTGCGCATATGAACACGCTCTTTAGCGGCAACAATTTCTCGATCCTGCTCTGCGCCGATATCTCCCGCACCGCGCCGACGCTGCGCAGCCGGCTGATCGAGATTCGCGACAAATACGACAAGCTCTTTATGGACCTGATCGAGGATCTCCCCCTCGCCGACGATATCGACCGCGGCCTTTTACGCCTCAGCCTGCTCGGGTCGCTCAACTGGTCGAGCAGCTGGTATCGCCCGGGCGGACAGACGCCGGCCCAGATCGCGGCGTTTTTCGTCCGCGTGATGAAGGACGGGCTGACCTGAGGCTGTGGAGCGGGGCTAATTATACATATTCTACATGTGAATAAATTATTTCACATCATTTCACAGAAAATTATATTGCGTTCCCCGCCGGAAAAGCTATATCTACAGTGGATGCGGTGCATCCTGATCCCGCGGCACCCGGCACAATGCATCCGGCGCGCCTATTGTGATCAGAATTGTGCAACGGAGCGCACAATCGGTGACATCGTTCGTTGATTGCGGCTTCAAAATAAGGCTAAACTAAGGCGACACCAATGCCTGTCAGCGGGGATCGCCCTGTCCCTCCCCGGACAGCACAAGGCGAGTAGAAAAGTTGAACGAACCAAAGCTCAAGACAGAAATTCCGGTCGTGCCCCGCCAGGAGGTTTCCTCGGTCGTCATCCGGTTCGCTGGCGATTCCGGCGATGGCATTCAGATTACCGGCAGCCGCTTTACGGACACGACGGCGCTGGCCGGCAATGACCTTGCCACTTTCCCCGATTTTCCGGCCGAAATCCGCGCCCCTGTCGGCACGACGTTCGGCGTCTCCGCCTTCCAGATCAACTTCGGCTCGCGCCGCATTGAAACGGCGGGCGATGATCCCGATGTGCTGGTCGCGCTCAATCCGGCGGCGCTGATGGTCAACCTCGCGCGGCTGAAAACTGGCGGGCTGATCATTGTCGATGGCGGCACGTTTAATGACCGCAATCTCAAAAAGGCCGGCTATCTCTCCAACCCGCTGGAAGATAATTCGCTGGAGGCCTACCGGCTTCTCAATGTCGATATCACGAAGCTGACGCTCGAATCGGTGAAGGAATTCGGCCTCTCCCAGAAGGAGGGCCTGCGCTGCAAGAACTTCTGGGTGCTCGGCCTCGTTTACTGGATTTACGGCCGCGACCGCAGCGATACCATCGACTGGCTGCGCCGCAAATTCGCCAAGCGCCCCGAGATTGCCGACGCCAACATCGCCGCGCTCAACGCCGGCCATGTCTACGGCGAGGTATCGGAGATTGGCGCCTACACGCCGCTTTACGCCATTCCGGCGGCCCAGATGCCGCACGGCCTTTACCGCACCATCACGGGCGGCGAAGCCCTCGCGCTTGGTCTCGTTGCCGGAGCGGAGCTTGCCAACCTCAAAATTTTCTTCGGCTCCTATCCGATCACACCGGCCTCTCCCGTGCTCCACACACTCGCCCGGATGAAGCAGTTCGGCGTCAAAACCTTCCAGGCCGAGGATGAGATTGCCGCGGTCTGCTCGGCAATTGGCGCATCCTACGCAGGATCGCTCGGGATCACCTCTTCGTCCGGTCCCGGCATCGCGCTCAAAGGCGAAGCGATCGGTCTTGCCATCTCGACGGAACTGCCGCTCGTCATCGTCAATTCGCAGCGCGCCGGCCCCTCGACCGGCATGCCGACGAAAACCGAACAGTCCGATCTTTATCAGGCCGTCTATGGCCGCAACGGCGATGCGCCACTCGTCGTACTTGCCGCCCACGGCCCCGCAGACTGCTTCGATGTCGCAATCGAGGCGTGCCGCCTTGCGACGCGCTATATGACGCCGGTGATGCTGCTGACCGACGGTTATATCGGTAACGCGGCGGAGCCGTGGCTGATCCCGACAGTGTCTACCCGCGAGAAATTCCCGGTCGCGTTTGCGACCAATCCCGAAGGCTTCGCCCCCTTCAACCGCGATCCCGAAACGCTGGCCCGCCCGTGGGCGATCCCCGGCACCCCGGGATTGGAGCATCGAATCGGCGGTATCGAGAAGCAGGACGGATCGGGCAATATTTCTTATGAGCCCGCCAACCATCAACGGATGACTGACCTTCGCCGCAACAAAGTGCTCAATATCGCAAACGATATCCCCGAGCAGAAACTTGAGAGCGGCGTTGAAGGCGGCGACCTCGCCGTTGTCGGCTGGGGCTCGACGTACGGCCCGATCAGCCGCGCCGTCGACAACAAGCTGCAGGAAGGCAGGAAGGTCGCGCATATCCACCTTCGCCACATCTGGCCGCTGCCCCGCAATCTCGGCGATCTGCTGCGTGGATTCAAGCAGGTTATCGTACCCGAAATGAATGACGGCCAGTTGAAAACACTGCTCCGCGATCAATATTTAATTGATGTACAGCCTTTGACCAAAGTGACCGGTCAGCCGTTCAAGATTTCCGAAATCGAACGCGCCATCGATGCGGCGCTGGAGAACTGACATGAATGTTGCCGTACAAAAAGACAAGCTGAAAGCAACCGACTTCGCCTCCGATCAGGAGGTACGCTGGTGCCCCGGCTGTGGCGACTATGCGATCCTCAAGGCTGTGCAGCGCACCCTTCCCGATCTCGACACCCCGAAAGAGAATTATGTGTTCATCTCGGGGATCGGCTGCTCGTCGCGTTTCCCCTATTACATGTCGACTTACGGGTTTCACACAATCCATGGCCGCGCCCCCGCCTTCGCAACCGGCATCAAGATCGCCAACCCCGAGCTTGACGTCTGGATGATCACGGGCGATGGCGACGGCTTCAGCATCGGCGGCAACCATATGCTGCATGTGCTGCGGCGCAATGTGAATTTGCAGATCCTGCTCTGCAACAACGAGATTTACGGCCTGACCAAGGGGCAGTATTCGCCGACATCGGCCATTGGCCTTCGCACCCCGTCCTCCCCCGACGGATCGGTGGACACGCCACTGAAGCCGCTGGTCTTTACGCTTGGCGCCGGGGCCCGCTTTGCGGCCCGCGCCTATGATACGCAGAAAACCCTGCCCGATATCCTGAAGCGCGCGCATGAGCATAAAGGCACGTCGCTAGTCGAGATCCTGCAGAACTGCATTGTCTATAATGACGGCGTGTTCGATGGCGTGCTCGCGCGCGATGTGGCCGCCGAACAGCAGCTCCATGTCGAGCATGGCAAGCCGCTCCTCTTTGGTGCGGAGAAGAACAGGGGGATCCGCCTCAACACCCGGACCCTCACACTCGAAGCCGTCACGCTTGGCGAGAAGGGCGTCACGGAAGATGACATCCTCGTTCATGACGAGAAGAACCGCGCCCTTGCCACCCTGCTCGCGGCGATGGACGGCGATGACCTGCCGGTCGCCTTCGGGGTGATTTACTGCGATCCGGCGCCGACCTATGAGGACGGCATTGAAGCGAAAATCAGCGCATCTCAGGGCGCAGAAGCTCCCTCACTCGACAAGCTGCTCCGTCAGGGTCACACCTGGCAGGCATAAGATTGCAGAATAAGAAAATTGAGAGCGAAAGCCGATCGTGTGCGATCGGCTTTTGTCATTTAAAGCCTTGTGGCATTATTCTTCCGGCTTTGATGAGGATGACATACGGCGGCGCGTTTTCCGCTGCAGATAGTTAAGCCCGGCAATGAGCGCCCAGATCGGCAACACGATCACCGCGCCGAGCAGAATATAATCCCCCGCCCAGCGGAAGGTGCTGAGCGTCAGGGAGTAGATCTCGCCGATCGTCCCGCCGAGATCCTTCAAAAGATCCAGCGGCGTGATATCAAAGAATGTCAGCCCCCAACCGACGAGGAATGAGGCAAGCAGGAGCTTTACAATCAGCGAGCCGATATTTTTTGGCATATATAATCCTCAACAAATGCCGCACGGCGGAACCATCCGGGTATATCTCTATAATATCGTTCAACGCCGGAGCCTGACCAGATATTATTTTGCGCGCGCCCTCCGAGGTTAAATCGGCATATCGCGTGCGCGCAGGAGGACAATCCGCTTTTGCACATTAGCCAACAGTTGCTATAGTAGGAAAAAGTCCAGCGTAGAGAGGGGTTATGTCGCTAAAGTTTCGCATTCCGGCCGGCGAGAAGATTGTCGTCAACGGCGCCGTCATTACCAACACCAGCCCCCGGGCCATGCATTTTTCTTTGGAAAATGACGCCTCGATCATGCGCGAGCGGGATATTCTCCTGCCCGAGGACGCCAAAACGCCGCTCCAGACGGTTTATCTCTTCATCCAGCTCATGTATATCGAACCCGATAACCGCGACGCACATTTCAAGAGCTTCCAGGAGGCGGCGCAGATTGCCTTCCTCTCGACCGCGGAGCTGACCGAGCGCAACCTCGTTTTTGAACTCGTCGGGCTGGTGGGGGAGAAAAACTACTACGCCGCCCTCAAGCTGCTGCAGAAGCATTTCAAGCAGGCGGACGCCGGCGAGACGGAATCGGCGGATTAATTGTCACTGCCTACGTGCTTCTTTCGCTCTGATTCCGGGTGAAACTTCAGGAAATAATGCCAAAAAATATCGGCCGGCGGACAAAATCACGCCCCGGCCAATTTTTTTTGCGTGGAAAAGCGCTCTGAAAATCCTTAGTTTTCTGCGCTTTTACGCCGCTAGCCGGTCGAGTTTTGAAAAAAATATCACCTTACGGGCAAATTCATTTCCCCGTTAAGCTTTTGTTAGCAAATGGGAGCGATAGTCATCCCACGGTCTCGAAGTAGACCCGCGGCTCAAATGAGCCATAACCGTCGCAGAGGCGACAACTCTAGAAATGAGGATGACTAAAATGGCTTCTATTAACACAAACTCCGGTTCCATGGCTGCTCTGCGTACTCTTGCTAATACGCAGAAGAATCTTGCTTACGTCCAGTCTCAGCTCGAAACCGGCCTCCGCGTCAACAGCGCCAAAGACGCCCCCGCAACTTTCGTTATCGCGCAAGGCATGCGTGCCGACATCGGCGCCCTGAATGCTGTTTCTGAAGGTATCGCATTCGGCCAGGCCACCATCGGTATGGCAATGGCTGCTGCAACCGCGATCTCCAACCAGCTCACCTCGCTGAAGCAGCTCGCGACCCAGGCGAAGAACGAAGGCCTCGACGGCGCCGTCATCCAGGGTCAGATCGATGCAACCCTCGCCCAGATCGATACGATCACCAGCACGTCCGCCTTCAACGGCGTCAACCTGCTGACGGCAACGGCGGCAACGCTGAACGTCCCGACGGGTCTTGGTGCCGCTGACCAGATCTCTTTCTCGAACGTCGACCTGACGTCCACCACGGGTCTTGCGCTGAACACGGTTGACGCAACGGACACCGCCAACCTCGATACGCACATCGCGACGATCGATGCCGCCATCGCCACCGTTGGCGCGGCTCTGACCAGCATCGGTACCTTCTCCAGCCGTCTCGATGACCAGGCAGAGTTCACCACGCTGCTGACCGATACGATGAAGGAAGGCCTTGGCGTTCTCGTCGATGCCGACATGGCAGAGGTTGCCGCTGAACTGCAGGCCGTTCAGACCAAGGAACAGCTCAACATCCAGTCGCTGAGCATTGCAAACGCAGCGCCGCAGTCAATCCTGGCTCTGTTCCGCTAAACTTCACCAACGGGGAGACGGCCTTTCGGGGCCGTCTTTTCCGTTAACCTCCCGTTCATGAATTCTGCGCTAACATAACGCAAATTCCTTTTCATCGGGAAACGCGATGCAGGTATCGTCGAACAGTCCGCTCCTCTGGTACAAGCTGGCCAACAGCTTGAAGGATTCGCATATGAAAGCGTTCGAGGCGCAGCCTTCGGTCACGCGCGATATGACGACCTTCCGCGAGAAGATCGGCGAGGTCAGGTCGGTTGACGATCTGATGAAGAACCGCACGCTGCTGACGATGGTGCTCTCCGCCTTCCAGCTCGAGAGCGAGATCGACAAGCCCGCGATGGTGCGGAAAATCCTCACCGAAGATCCGGCCGACAAGAAGAGCCTCGTCAACCGGCTGGTAGAGCCGCGCTGGACGAAGCTGGCGACCGCCCTGCAGGGACTTAAATCCGACCCCGAGTTCTTCCAGAAAGAAGCGAATATTAATGCCATTCTCGCCGGCTATCGGACCAATGAATTCGAGAAATACGAAGGCGAGAAAGCCGACGGCGTGCGCGAGGCGCTCTATTTCAAGCGCATGGCGGGCGGCGTCGAGACGCTGTCGCAGATCATGGCCGACAAAACGCTTATGCATGTGGTGCGCGTCGGGCTCGGCCTGCCGGAAAGCTTCCAGTCGCTCGAATATGCGCAGCAGCGCGACCGCCTTGAGAAGCAGATCAATATCGAGGATTTCAAGGATCCCGAAAAAATCGAGAAGATGATCCAGCGCTTCCTGATCTATACCGAGATCAACAATACCGACGCAACGGCCAACCCGATCCTGTCGCTGTTCCAGCCCATCAATCGCGACGGCGGGTTCATTGGCCCGCAGCCGATCCAGGTCAACCTGTTCGTCTAATTGGCGAACGATTAACCGGTTAATTTTGCCCCTATAGCGGGGCAGAAGTTTCATCCCCCAAAGAAAAAAATGCCTAGCCCGGCCGGACGCTGCTCTCGGCCGCGCTCTTTTTGCCGCCTGTCTCCCCACTGAAATTGGCAGTTTTCTGCGCCCTACAGCAACTGGCACGGCCTTTGCTTATGTAGCTGCGAGTGAATGGCGTTCAAAGGTAACGCAGAAAACGACAGGAGAAACAAAATGGCTGCTTTTTCTATCAACACCAACGCAACGGCGATGGCAGCACTTCGCACGTTGACGGCAACCCAGTCCGCCCTTGGCGAAACCCAGCGGCAGGTAGAGACGGGTCTCAAGGTTGCCGAACCCAAGGATAACCCGGCTTCCTTTACCATTTCGCAGGCGATGCGCGGCGATATTGCCGCCATGGACGCCATTGAAGAGGCGCTCACCTTCGGTCAGGCAACCGTCGCCATGGCGAATGCCGGCGCGCTCAAGATTTCCAACATCCTGATCGACATTAACCAGAAAGTGACGCAGGCCTTCAACGATGGTTTGGATACCGCCGTTCTGCAGGAAGAAGTTGATTCGCTCCTCGCCGACATCACGACGACCGTCAATTCCACGGTGTTCAACGGGGTTAACCTGATCGATGGCGTCAGCCCGTCGCTCGAAGTTCTGACCGGTCTTGGCGGCGTATCGCAGACCATTCCGATCCAGGACCTGCGCCTTGCAACACTTGGTCTTGCCACCCTCGATCTGACCGATCCGGCCGCCTCCCTCACGGCGCTCGAAGCCGCTGAAACGCTGGTCGGCAACGTACTCACAACGCTCGGTACCGCGGCGAACCGGCTGGATCGCCAGGCAGAATTTACTCAGCTTCTGACCGACAAGCTGAAAGAAGGTCTCGGCATTCTGGTCGATGCGAACCTTGCCGAAGCCAGCGCCCAGCTGCAGGCCCTTCAGACGAAAGAACAGCTTGGCATCCAGTCGCTCTCCATCGCCAACGCCCGGCCGCAGTCGATCCTGCAGCTCTTCAAGTAACGGGTTGTTAGGAATTTAGTAAGAGTATCGTAGGACAATTTATCCTCGTATCCTCTACTGCTGATCGGATGAGATAACGATGTCTGTAGCTGCTTACCAGAAAGCCAACCAGAATGCGGAGGCCCCTCGGCTGACCGAATATCGGGCGTTCGCATTATTCACTCGCGCCATGGAGGAAGCTGACAAGGAAGACGATGCAATGGCCAGGATCCGCGCCATCGCCAACAACCGGCGATTGTGGCTGACCTTGCAGACCGATCTTCTCTCCGAGGAGAACAATCTCCCGGATGATTTGAAAGGTCGGCTTCTTTCCATCGCGTTATGGGTGGGACGCTACAGCACGAAGGCCATGAAAGGCGAAGCCACCGTCGATCCTCTGGTGACGGTGAACAAGCAGATCATGGAAGGGATGAAACCGCGCGATGTCGCGCGAAAATCACCGGAGACGACGAGCGAACGTCCACGTCTCGACACCAGCATCACCCTCTGACACGATACCAAGTCGGCCTTAGCCCCGCATAAACCACCGCTCTACGCGGCGACGGCGCATTTTTCGCACTGCCGGCCTTTTTGGCAAGCCGCCCTATCTCACGCGGGCCCCAGCCGCTATACTCCGCCCGATCTGATTTTCGCGGAGAGAGAATATGAGTTGGGAAAAAGAAGCCGAAGACATCCGCGCCATGCGCGCTGCCGCCCTGGCCCAGGGCGGAGTGGACGCGATCCGCGCCCAGCATGCCAAGGGCCGCCTTACCATTCGCGAGCGGATTGACGGTATTCTCGACAAGGGGAGTTTCCGCGAGCACGGCCGCATCGCCGGCGCCGCCGAGCGCGATGAGGCGGGTAACCTCACCGGCTTCTCCCCCGCCAATTATGTCACCGGGCTTGGCCTGATCGACGGCCGCCCTGTCGCCGTCGGCGGGGAGGATTTCACGCTGAAGGGCGGCTCGCCCAACGCGGCGGGCCTTCGGAAAAGCATCTACGCTGAAGAGCTTGCCTCGCAATATCGCGTCCCCCTCGTGCGTCTGCTTGAAGGTGCGGGCGGCAGCGTCGCCAAGGGAAAAGGCAGCGGGACCGTCGGCAATCCCGTATTCGAGAAGCCGCGCTTTCTCTCGATTGCGAAGCTGCTCGGCGAAGTTCCGGTCGCTTCCGCCGCGCTTGGCCCCGTCGCAGGCTTCCCGGCGGCGCGCTTTGCAGCCTCGCATTTCTCGGTGATGACACGCGAGACGGCGCAGCTTCTGATCGCCGGCCCTGCGCTGGTCGAGCGCGCGCTCAATATCAAGATAACGAAGGAAGAGCTCGGTGGTGCAAATGTTCACAGCCGAAACGCCGTTGCCGCCAATATCGCGGCTGATGAAACGGACGCCTTCCGCCAGATCCGCGGGTTCCTCGGCTATCTCCCCGGCAACGTCTGGGAGCTTGCACCGCGCGCAGAGCCGACCGATCCCGCCGACCGGATGGCGGAGGAGCTGATCCGCATCGTGCCGAAAAACCGCCGCCAGATCTTCGATATGCGAAAGCTCGTGCAACTCGTCCTCGATCAGGACAGCTTCTTTGAGATGGGACGCCATTTCGGCCCCGGTCTGATCACGGCCTTCGCGCGGCTCGATGGCTACAGCGTCGGCGTGATCGCCAATGACAGCAAATTCTACGCCGGCGCGATGAGCGCGAAAGCGGCCCAGAAGGTCCGCCGCTTTATCGAGCTTTGCGACACCTTTCACCTTCCCATTGTGAATTTCGTCGATGAGCCGGGCTTCATGATTGGCCCGGAGGCGGAGAAAGAGGGCACGATCAAATATGGCACTTCTGCTGTTGCGGCGGCCGTCATGTCGGTCGTCCCCTGGGCCAGCGTGATCGTGAAAAAATCCTTCGGCGTCGCCGCCGCGGCGCATTACAGCGAGAACGGCTATGTCCTCGCCTGGCCTAGTGCGGAAGTAGGCCCGCTGCCCGTTGAAGGCGGCGTCGCGGTCGCCTATCGCCGCCAGCTCGAAGCGGCGGAAGATCCCGAAACGCTCCGCGCCGAGCTCGAGGAAAAGCTCTCCTTGCAGCAGTCGCCCTTCCCGCGCGCCGAGAGTTTCGCCGTTCACGACCTGATCGATCCGCGCGAGACGCGCCCCGCGCTCTGCCAGTGGATCAACTGGGTCGCGCCGCAGCTTGAGGCATTGAAAGGGCCGGTCAGCTTCGCCTTCCGCCCCTAGGCCATTTACCTGCCGCAGGCGCTTTGCTAGTATCGGGCGCCAGAAAATCAATAACGGGAAGAAAGCGATGACAGCCACATTGAAAGTTCAGATCGACGGATGGGAAAACGGCGGCACGATACCGGGGAAATTCGCCTTTGGCGTCCCGGCGAGCGAAGGGCATGTCGCGCTCAGCGATAATATCAGCCCTGCGATCAGCTGGTCCGGCGCGCCTGCGGGCACCAAATCATTTGCAATTATCTGCCACGATCCGGACGTGCCCTCGAGCGGGGAAGACGTCAACCAGGAAGGCCGGACGATCCCGTCCACCCTGCCGCGCGTCGATTTCTATCACTGGGTCCAGTTGGATATTCCGGCGAGCGTGACGCGCCTTGAGGAAGGCGCGGCCGGAAAGGGCGTGGTCGCGAAGGGCAAGGCACCGGGTAAAAATGCCCACGGCATCTCCGGCCTCAACAATTATACCGACTGGTTCGCGGGCGATCCGGACATGGGCGGCGACTATGGCCAGTATGACGGACCCTGCCCGCCGTGGAACGACAGCATCGTGCATCACTATCACTTCACCGTCTATGCCCTCGATGTCGAAACGCTGGGGCTTCAAGGCAAGTTCGGCGGCCCCGAAGCGCTTGCCGCGATGGAAGGCCACATCCTCGCGAAAGGCTCTGTTGTCGGGAAATATAGCCTGAACCCGGACGTTCCGGCTTAAAGCTTACATCTGCGTCTGATCATTACCGCCTCCGTCTCGCGCGGGGGCGGTTTTCTTTTGGATGTGCGTCAGGCGCGCTCCATAAAGGCAAGGCGGATGGCGAGGCCGATAAAGATCGTGCCCGAGAGCCGCGAGATCCATTTCGCCGCCGAGGGGCGCTGCAACAGCAGCCGGCCGGCCCCGCCCGAAAAAAGCCCGACCGCCCCGTTGCAGAGTATCCCCGTCAGGTTGAAGATCAGCCCGAGGATCAGGATCTGCAGTGCGATGGAGCCCGCACTGACCGAGACGAACTGCGGCAGGAAAGCAATAAAGAACAGCGCGACCTTCGGATTGAAAATGTTCGTCAGCATGCCGCGGCGAAAGACCGTCGCCATCGTCGCCGGCTTCACATGCGGGCGGCTGAGGTCCCCTGCCCGCTCGGAAAAGCTGCGGATGCCGATCCAGAGAAGATAGCCCGCGCCTGCGAAGCGCAGAATATCGAAGGCGAGCGCCGAGGTCTTGAAAATCGCCGTCACCCCGACGATGGCAAGCAGGATATGCACCATCGAGCCCGCGGAAATGCCGAGCGCGGCGGTGACGCCGGCGCGCGGCCCCTGCTTCAACCCGCTCGCCGTGGTGAACAGCATGTCCGGTCCCGGCGTCAGGTTGAGCGCGAGCGCTGAGACGACAAACAGCCAGAAGGGCCCCCACTCGATCAGCATCGATCAGTTTCCTTTTGCAAACTCCGGCCGGATCACGGCCTGCGCAACCAGCATCCGGTTGGTATTGGGATCGAAGGTGGCGGCGGGCGATCCGTAAAGAACATAGCCCTCGGCCAGCGCCCTGCTTACCCGGACGCAGAATTCATGGGTATCTTCGCCGCTCAGCAGCCGGTAAACGGGTTTTTCATCACTCATCAGTCAAGCCTCTTGCACGTCAATTCAGCTTCGTTTTTTCCGCGTCAGTAGTAATGCGAGCACCGCGACCGCGAAACAGGCAACGCCTGCGATCAGCAGCGGCAGGCGAAGCGGTGTCACATTCCGCCGGAGCGAGATCGCCTGCGCCGATATGGTCGCTTTTTCGGGCGTAATCCGCCAGTCGAACAGATAGTCGCCCGGCGCCGGCACGTCGAAGTCCGTGATGACCTGTTCCGCCGTTCGCGATGCATATTCGGGCGCATTATCCTCGCGCTTGTCGCGCTGCACGCCCTCGGCGGTAAAGGCAGGCAGCCCGCCGGGGCCGACGAGGATGATGCTGTATTCAAAAGCGGGATTGCTCTCCTCGCGAAGTTCAATCTCGTAGGAGATATCGAGCAGCGCCCGCATCGGGTTCATCGCGGGATCGAGCCGAACGAGCGGCGTGCTCCCCTCCGGCCCCTGCAGTTCAAAGCGGACCGCCTCCCTGCCGCTCGTCGAATAGTCATAGGCCGCCCAGCCGATCAGGCCGGCCCCTGCCAGAAAGAGCAACAGAAAATAGTGTCTTTTCATATGGTTTACCGCAAACGAGCGCCCGCCGATACAATGCCGCGACAATCGGCATTGCGCAAGCGCAACTCCGCGCGCGGCAGAAAATTCATGGGTCTTCGGGGAAGCGTGTGATGGTGCCGCCGGATAGATTTGAACTATCGACCTCTCCCTTACCAAGGGAGTGCTCTACCCCTGAGCTACGGCGGCAATGCAGATCAGAACGCGGCGGAATATATAGGGATTTCCTCCCTTGTCAAAGAAATTGTGCATTCCCCGGGTTTTTAAAAACGGACGCCGGACAAGGGTTGCAAAGCCGGCCGGAAGGGCATGAAAAGCGCCCTCTCGGGACGTTGGCGCACGTCTCCATAGACGCACCCACAGGGCGGGCGACGTATCCGTTTCGTCACAGAACTTTCAAGAAACTGCAACGCACGCCCTTTATCAAGTAGCCGATCACGGTGCCCCTTAAAGGGGGTGTCGCTAACCAGAGAGTTGCAGGAGTGCTACGATGTCTGCCGAAAAAAATGACCGCTTGTCGTTCGACGACTTTGACGAGGCGAACTATCCGCGCCGCGAAACCACCGATTTTGAGAGAATAACGGACCGGGTTCTCTCGCGCCGCCGCTTTCTTGGCGGAAGCGCCAAACTCGGCGCCGCCGCGTTTCTGCTCGGGACCACCTCCCTGCTCAACCGCGAGGGCCACGCCGCCAGCAGTCTTGATTTTCCCCCCGTCGCCGCCAACAGCCTCGATACCATCACCGTGCCCGATGGCTTTGACTGGCATGTCGTGACCCTTTGGGGCGATCCGCTCTGGTCGCACAGCAAGCCTTTCGATCCGGTAACGCGCGGCACGGCGGCGAGCCAGCTTCTCGCCGTTGGCGATAACACCGACGGGATGAGCCTTTTCGAGATTGACGGGCGGACCGTTCTTGTCGCCAACAATGAATATGTGAACCTTGATATCATCTATGGCAACCGGGCCAGCAAGGGGCCGGAGACGGCAGATGATGTCCGGAAGGCTATGGCCGCGCATGGCATCACCATCTCGGAAATCAGGAAGGACGGCGGCAAATGGCGCATCGTCCGCGACAGCCCCTATAACCGTCGCCTGACCGCGAGCAGCCCGATGGAGATCACCGGTCCCGCCCGTGGCCACGCCCTGATGAAGACGGAAGCGGATTCCGCCGGCACCCGCGCGCTTGGCACGCTCAACAACTGCGGCAACGGCCGGACGCCGTGGGGCACCTACCTCACCTGCGAGGAAAACTTCAACGGTTATTTTTCGAGCAGCGATGAGGCCTACGCCCCCTCCCCCTCGATGACGCGCTATGGCGTTGGCAACAAGGACTGGGGGTATGGCTGGGCCCGCGTGGAGCCGCGCTTTGATATCAGCAAGCACCCGAACGAGCCAAACCGATTCGGCTATATCGTTGAAATCGATCCCGAAGATCCCACCTCGACGCCGAAAAAGCGCACCGCGCTCGGCCGCTTCAAGCATGAAAATGCCGAACTTGTCGTCGCCAAGAACGGCGAAGTGGTCGTTTATCTCGGCGATGACGAACGCGGCGAATTCCTCTATCGATTTGTGAGCGCCGGGAAATATGTCGAGGGTGGCAACAACCGCGATCTTCTGGAAGAGGGAACGCTCTTCGTTGCGAAATTCAGCGATGACAGCAGCGGCCGCTGGATCCCGCTAACACCCGCGACAACGGGGATGTCGGAAGCGGAGATCGCCATCCGGACCCGCGAGGCGGCCTCCGCTGTCGGGGCAACGACGATGGATCGCCCCGAATGGGTCGCCGTCAACCCGCACCGCGCGGAAGCCTACCTCACCCTCACCAACAACAAGAACCGCGGCATTGACAAGACCAACGCCGGCGGCGATCCGATGCCGCTGAATGGTCCCAATCCGCGCGCCGAGAATAATTACGGACATATCGTCCGCTGGCGGCCGGCAGGTGAGGATCATGCGGCAGAAACCTTCACGTGGGATATCTATGTTCTTGCCGGCAACCCGGCACTGCATGAGGGCGCCAATGCGGGGTCAGTCAATATCACCGCCGATAACATGTTCAACTCGCCCGACGGGCTTGCCTTTGACGCAAGCGGCAACCTCTGGATCCAGACGGACGGCAATTATTCCGACAGCGGCGATTTCAAGGGCATGGGCAACAACCAGATGCTGCTCGGCGACCCGGCGACGGGCGAGATCAAACGCTTTCTGGTCGGACCGAAAGAATCCGAAGTTACCGGCATCACCTGGAGCCCGGATCGGCGCACGCTTTTCGTTGGCATCCAGCATCCCGGCGAAAAGGGCAACAGCCACTTCCCGGACGGCGGCACATCCGTTCCCCGCTCCGCAGTGATTGCGATCAACCGCAAGGACGGCGGCCTCATCGGCTAAGCCGCCGCTGATATGAGGGGATGAGAGAAGAGGGAAGAGGGAAGAGGGGCGCATCGCCCCTCTTTTTATGTCGCCCTTTTTTGTGCGGACATGACATAATAGGGCGAGACGCAGTCCCACGGCATTTGAGACGATGACGAACGAGAGCATAAAGAAGCAACAGCAGGCCGAGAAAGCCGAGCGACTTGCCGAGGCGCTTCGGCAGAATTTGCGCAAACGGAAAGAACTTCAGCGCAATCGCGGTGAAGCCGCGCCGCCGCCGATCAAGAACCCCGACCGTTTCGGCAAGGCGTGAATTCGTCTTTTACCTTGGCCCTTTCCCCCACAAACGCTAGTATGCCGCTCAAAATCAATAGTTTGAGCGGAGAGTGACGACCCATGGCAATTATGTCGGACAAATGGATCAGGCAGGCGGCGCAGGACATGAAGATGATCGAGCCGTTTGTCGAAAGCCAGAAGCGCGAAGGCACCATCTCCTATGGTCTTTCCTCCTATGGCTACGACGCCCGGGTTTCCGATGAGTTCAAGATATTCACCAATATCGATTCGGCCACTGTCGATCCGAAAGCCTTCTCCAACAACAGTTTCGTTGATCGCAAGACGGATGTGTGCGTTATTCCGCCGAATTCCTTTGTTCTTGCGCGCACCGTCGAATATTTCCGCATCCCGCGCGATGTCCTCGTCATCTGCCTCGGCAAATCCACCTATGCGCGCTGCGGCATCATCGTCAACGTGACCCCGCTCGAGCCGGAGTGGGAAGGCCATGTGACGCTGGAATTTTCCAACACCACGCCGTTGCCGGCAAAAATCTATGCCAATGAAGGAGCCTGCCAGTTCCTGTTCCTGAAAGGAAACGAGCCGTGCGAGGTCACCTACAAGGACCGCGCCGGCAAGTATATGGGCCAGCAGGGGGTCACCCTGCCGCGCCTGTGAGCGACGATAATCAGGCGCATCGCGGCGAAAAGCGGCAAGGTCCTGTCCTGCGGGCCCCCAAATTCTTTCCCTTGGCGGGAAAAATGGGATAATAAGGCGCTCTTTCGACAAATTTCATGGCGGATATGGCAGGGAAGGCTCCCCTCTCCTATCGTCAGAATGAAGCAGGATAGTCAATATGGATAGTATTCGGATCAGAGGCGGCAAACCGCTTATTGGAAAAATCGAGATCAGCGGCGCGAAAAACTCGGCGCTGCCGCTGATGGTTGCGAGCCTGCTGACAGAAGAAACGCTGACCCTCTCCAACCTGCCGCATGTTGCCGATATCTCGACGCTGATCACCCTGCTCTGCCAGCATGGCGTGACGGCGGTCATGAACGGCGAAAGCGGAAACGGCGGCGGCTCGGACGGCCGCTCCCTCGCGCTGACCGCGAAAGAGATTACGAGCACCGAGGCCCCATACGACATTGTTCGCAAAATGCGGGCGGGCGCGCTCGTCATCGGCCCGCTGCTTGCGCGGGTCGGCAAGGCGCGCGTCTCGCTTCCCGGCGGCTGCGCCATCGGCACCCGGCCAATGAATTTGCATATCAGCGCGCTTGAAGAGATGGGCGCAAAAATCACCATTGCGGGTGGCTATATGGAGGCAGAGGCGCCGAACGGCCTCGTCGGCGCGGAGATCCGCTTCGAGACGGTATCGGTCGGCGCGACCGAGAACCTGCTAATGGCTGCCTCACTCGCCAAAGGTACAACGGTGCTGGAGAACGCCGCGAAGGAGCCGGAGATTACCGATCTTGTCGAACTGCTCCGCGCCATGGGGGCCGATATCGAGGGCGAGGGCACGAGCCGCCTCGTCATCCGCGGGGTGGAGCGGCTGCACGGCGCGAGCCACCGCGTCATGCCGGACCGGATTGAAACCGGCACCTACGCGATGGCGGCAGTGATCACGGGCGGGCGGATCGAGCTCACCAACACGCGCGCGAATATCATCCGCTCCGTTCTCGATGTGCTGGAGGAAGCGGGCGCCGATATCACGGAGACGGAAAACGGCATCATCGTCGCCCGCCAGAACTCCGCGATCCATGGCGTTGATATCATGACGCTGCCCTACCCCGGCTATCCGACCGACATGCAGGCGCAGCTCATGGCGCTGATGACCCTTGCCGACGGCGCGGCGATGATTACGGAAACGATCTTTGAAAATCGCTTCATGCATGTGCCGGAGCTTGCCAGGCTTGGCGCGAATATCACCGTGCATGGCCATTCGGCGCTTGTCCGCGGAGTAAAAAGGCTGGTCGGCGCGCCGGTGATGGCGACGGATCTTCGCGCCTCCGTCTCGCTCGTGCTTGCGGGCTTGGCGGCGGAGGGAGAAACGATTATCAATCGTGTGTATCATCTCGACCGCGGCTATGAGCGGCTTGAAGAAAAGCTCGCGGCCTGCGGCGCGGATATCGAACGCATCCACGCGAGTTGACCAAACCATGAGGAACCGCAATGCCCGATCCCCTGAAGCTTGTCGCGACCGAAATTGAAGATATGCAGATCCTCTCCGCCGCGCTTGAGGGATTGATCACCAGCGCAGGCGAGATGAGCTATCTTCGGCCCGCCCGCGCTTTCACGGTGATGGGCTCGCGTTTTCGATGGGAGGAGCCGGCGGCGCAGGATGAGGACAGTAAAAGCTGGCATCGCATCCGCTCCGGCGTTTATATCGGGGATGTGATCGCGGTCAAGGCAAGTGGCATCTCCCAGCAGCGGCCGCGCGAAGTACTTGAATTATTGAGCCTCTCGACACATGTCGGAGAGGATATGGAGACCGAAATCACGTTCAACTTTGCCGGCGGCGGAACCCTTCGGATAAAAGCGGAATGTATTAATGTAACCCTGACCGACACAGGCGACGCGTGGAAAACGGACCATCGGCCGACCCATGAGACGGCGCCGCTCGCGGATCAGGACAATTAGGAAACGGAGCGAACGCGTGTCATCAAGCGAAGAACTGGTCATTGCCCTGCCGAAAGGTCGGATACTGAAAGAGGTCATGCCGCTCATTCGCGCGGTCGGGATCGAACCCGAGCCGGCGTTTGACGATCCGGACAGCCGCCTGCTGCAATTTCGCACCAACCATCCGCATATCTCCATTATCCGCGTGCGTTCGTTCGATGTCGCGACCTTCGTTGCCTTCGGCGCGGCGCAGCTTGGTGTCGCGGGCAACGATGTGCTGCTGGAATTCAACTATCCCGAAATCTACGCTCCGGTCGATCTCGACATCGGGCATTGCCATATTGCCGTCGCCCAGCCCGTCGATATGGAAGAGGACAGCGATCCCGGCCGCTGGAGCCATATCCGCATCGCGACGAAATACCCGAACCTGACGCATAAATTCTTTGCCGAGGCAGGGATCCAGGCGGAATGCATCAAGCTTTCCGGTGCGATGGAGCTTGCCCCCGGCCTCGGGCTTTGCCGCCGCATCGTTGATCTTGTCTCGACAGGCGCAACACTGAAGGCCAACGGGCTGGTGGAGGTTGAGAAAATCCTCGACATCACCTCGCGCCTCGTCGTCAATCGCGCCGCGCTGAAGACCCGCTCGGTCGAGCTCAACGGCTGGATCGAGAAATTCCGGGAGGTTGTGAATGCCGCTTAAACTTGAGAGCCGCGACGCCGGATTTGAGGCTGCCTTCGCCGCATTTCTCGACCAGAAACGGGACGAGGATCGCAACGTCGATGCCATCGCGGCCGATATCCTCGCTGATGTCCGTGCAAGAGGCGATGCGGCGCTGCTCGACTACACCGCGAAATTCGACCGGCTGACGGTGACGGCCGCGGCGGATTTGCGCCTCTCCCGCGCCGAGATCGACGCCGCCATCGCCGCGTGCGATGCCGAAACGCTCGCCGCGCTTAAAGTCGCGGCCGACCGCATCGAGGCCTATCACAGGAAGCAGCTTCCCGAGGATGCCTTTTACGAGGATGCCGACGGCGTCTCCCTCGGCTATCGCTGGACGGCGATCGAGAATGTCGGCCTCTATGTGCCGGGCGGGCGGGCGACCTACCCCTCCTCTGTCCTGATGAACGCGATCCCGGCGAAGGTTGCCGGCGCCTCGCGCCTCGTCATGGTCGTGCCGATGCCAGAGGGAGCGTTCAACCCGCTCGTCCTCGCCGCGGCGGATCTTTGCGGAGTCGATGAAATCTACCGCATTGGCGGCGCGCAGGCGATAGGCGCCCTCGCCTATGGGACCGAGACAATCGCCCCCGTCGACAAGATCGTCGGCCCCGGCAATGCCTATGTCGCGAGCGCCAAGAAACAGGTGTTTGGCACTGTCGGCATCGACATGATCGCAGGGCCCTCGGAAATCCTGGTCGTCGCCGACAGCCGCAATGATCCGGCGTGGATCGCCGCGGATCTCCTCAGCCAGGCCGAGCATGACCCGGTCGCGCAAAGCATCCTGATCACGGATGATGCGGGTTTCGCCGCGGCTGTCGAGAAGGCGATCGAGACGCATCTTACGACGCTCGAGCGCGCCGCGATTGCCCGCCAAAGCTGGCAGAAATTTGGCGCCATCATCATCGTTGGCGACATGGCGGAGGCGCCAGCCCTTGTCGATCGCATCGCACCCGAGCATCTTGAGCTCTGCGTTGATGAGCCTGAGGCGCTTGCCGCAAAAATCCGCCATGCAGGCGCGATTTTCCTCGGTCGCTACAGCCCCGAGGCGATTGGCGACTATGTTGCCGGGCCGAACCATGTGCTGCCGACCTCGCGCACGGCGCGCTTCTCTTCGGGGCTTTCGACCCTCGATTTCGTCAAGCGCACGTCGCTGATGAAGCTCGGGCCCGACAGCCTCAGGCGGATCGGCCCCGCGGCGCTCGCGCTTGCGAGATCCGAAGGCCTTGGCGCACACGCCCTCTCCATCTCGATCCGCCTGAACTGACGGGAGCCTGATCGGAATGGCGTCATGAGCACCCAGCGGATTGTCAAAATCGCCCTCGATGAGAAATCGGTCGTGCGCCGCAACGCGGATATCGAGCATGAGCGGAAAGTCGCCATTTTCGATATTCTGGAGCAGAATCATTTCGCGGTCGTTGGCCATGAGGAGAGCGGTCCCTATTCGCTGCATCTCAGCATCGAGGACAACCGCCTCGTCTTCGATATCCGCAGCGAGGATGACGAGACGGAACTGGCGCGCGTGCCGCTGCCCGTCATTTCATTCCGCCGCATCATCAAGGATTATTTCCACGTCTGCGAAAGCTATTTCGACGCCATCAAGACCGGCTCGCCCTCCAAGATCGAAGCCATCGACATGGGCCGGCGCGGCTTGCACAACGAAGGCTCGGAACTGCTCAAGGAACGGATCAGCGACAAGGTCGATACCGACTTCGACACGGCCCGCCGCCTGTTCACCCTGATGTGCATTCTCCATATAAGAGGATGATCATGCCGGGGGGAGGGGTTCATATCAAGACCCGAAAATCGGGCCTCAGCCGCGCATGAGCGACCATGCCTACAGCGACAAACTGCCGGGAAGCGTTCTCTTCGCCTGCACGCATAACAGCATCCGTTCGGTGATGGCGGAAAACATCATGAAGAGCCTTTATGGCCACACGGTCTATGTCGACAGCGCCGGGGTGCGCGCCCAGACGGTCAATCCCTTCGCGGTCGAGGTGCTGGATGAAATCGGCCTCGATGCGTCGCGCCATATCGCCAAGAATATGGACGATCTCGGCGATGAGTCGTTCGATCTCATCATCTCCCTCTCGATCGATGCCCACCACAAGGCGGAAGAGATGACCCGGACAACGGCGACCGAGCTTGAATTCTGGAATATCATCGATCCATCGGTCACGGAAGGAAACCGGGAGATGCGCCTCAACGCCTTCCGCCACGTCCGCGATGATCTTTACGAGAAAATAAAAGCAAGATTTAGGACGGTGCCTTTACCCGAAGTTTAAGTCAACCGGCCGCTTACTGTTGCGAATTCACCAGAATTCCCTTTGAATTTGCGTTTTCTATACCTATCTGACAAGGAAAGACTTGCATTTTATCGGTGCTGACCCTTATTTTGCAGCATCCGAAATAACTGGAAATAGGATTTTATGGCCAAAGAAGAACTGCTTGAATTTGAAGGAACTGTAACGGAACTGCTGCCAAACGCGATGTTCCGTGTCGTCCTTGAGAATGATCACGAAGTACTGGCGCACACCGCCGGCAAAATGCGTAAACACCGTATCCGCGTTTTGGCAGGTGACAAGGTCACTGTCGAGATGACCCCGTATGACCTGACCAAAGGCCGTATCACCTTCCGTTATAAATAAGGTGATCGCGTATGGGTGATCACGCCAACACCGGAAAGACGGCGTCCGGCCACGCTCCAGCGCGTCATCAGGTTACCCCGCACTTGTCCCCCGCTCCCGAATTTATCCTGGCATCGGCATCGCCGCGGCGGCTTCAGCTGCTCGAGCAAATCGGCATCCGCCCCAATGCCATCGATCCGGCCGAGATTGATGAGAGCCCGGCGCGGGGCGAACTGCCCCGCCATCTCGCCGCCCGTCTCGCCGAGCAGAAAGCACGGGCCGTCGCGGACCGCCATAGCGGCAAATTCCTTCTCTCCGCCGATACCGTCGTCGCGGTCGGTCGCCGCGCGCTTGGCAAAGCGGAAAGCGAGGCCGAGGCGAGGCGCTTTCTCACGCTCCTTTCCGGCCGCCGCCACCAGGTGCATACCGGCGTCACGCTGATCACGCCGAGCGGCAAGGCGATCGCGCGCACCGTCTCGTCAGCGGTCATTTTCAAACCGCTCGACGCGGTCGATATGCGCGTCTATCTCGCCTCGGGAGAATGGCAGGGCAAGGCCGGCGGATACGCCATTCAGGGCCTGGCTGCGGCCTTCATCCGCCAGATCCAGGGCTCCTACAGCAACGTTGTCGGACTGCCGCTTTTTGAAGTCGCCAACATGCTGAAAGGAGCCGGTTTTCCGCTCTGGGCCGAGCTTCGGGCATGACCCGCACCCTGCTCATCGAGGAGGGCCCGATCGAGACCCGGGCCGCGCTCCTTGACGGCGGCGACCTTCTGGAAATCCATATCGAACGGCCGGAGACGCTGTCGCGCGTCGGCCTCTTCTATCTCGGGCGCATCGCCAAAATTCTCCCCGACATGAACATTGCCTTCGTCGATATCGGCGGCGGCGAGACAGGCTTTCTCCAGCTTGGCGACCTCGCATCGGCGGAGAAAAGCATCTCCCGCGCTCTTCATGAAGGCGAAAAGCTGCTGCTACAGGTGCGGAAGGACGCAACCGGGGACAAGGGCATCCAGCTCGGCGCGCGCTACGAGCTTGTCGGCAATTTTCTCGTCTTTCGGCCGGGCGGCCGCGGGCTTCTGTTCGCCAAAGGCCTCCGCGATGAGACGCGCCGCGCCGCGCTCCGCTCCCTCCTCGCGCGAGAGGCGGAAGACGCCGGGCTCACCATTCGCACGAGCGCCGGAGAGGCAAGCGATGCCGAGATAACTGCCGACCTTGCCCGCCTGCGCGAGACGTGGGCCGAGGCAAAGGCCACGGCGAAAATAATGAAAAAGCCGGGGCTGGCCGGGTCCGCCCCCTCCCCGCTACACCTCCTGCTCAATCGCTGCCTCGCGCCCGGCCTTGACATCATCGTCAATAATGTCGCGGCGCTGAACGGCGTCAAACGCTACCGCGTGGCGCATCCGCAAATGCCCGCCGGCGCGCTCACCCTCTGGACGGAGCCGACGGCTCTGTTCGAGGCGATGGAGGTCGAAGCCGGGATCGAGCGCGCGCTTCGCCGGCGCCTCACCCTTCCTTCGGGCGCGAACATCGTTATTGAGCCAACCGAGGCGCTTACCGTGATCGATGTCAATTCGGCCGGGCGGACGGCAGGCGACGGGCGTCGCTCCGCCGAGCTCGCCGTCAATATGGAAGCGGCCGCGGAAATCTGCCGCCAGATCCGCCTTCGCAACCTCGGCGGCATTATCATCATCGATTTCATTCAGATGAACGGCAAGGGCGAAGCGCGGGAACTCACCGCCGCGCTCGAGGCCGCCCTTGCGCGCGATCCCGTGCCCACCCGCGTCGTCGGCATGACCGAGCTTGGCCTGATGCAGATCACCCGCAAGCGCCAGCGCCAGCCGCTTCGCGACCTGATGCTCGAGCCTTGCCCGCCATGCGGCGGCGATGGTTTTCGAAAATCCGACGCCGCGCTGCTCGCCGATCTTTTCCGCGCCCTGCAGCGGAGCGCGCCGCATGTCAAATCGGCGGCACTCCGCATTCGAACGGGAAGCGCTCTTGCCTTCCTGCTGCAAAAGCATCAGAGTCGTTTTGAAGCGGCGCTCGCCCGCCCGCTTGTCCTTGAGACGGACGCAACCATGGATGCGTTCCAGTATGAGGTGAGTTGAAAAGTGACTGAGACCAACATTCCGGCAAAGCCCTGCCCGCAATGCGGCAAGCCCGCCGTATTCAAATACCGGCCCTTCTGCTCGGCCCGCTGCAAGCAGGTGGATCTTGGCAAATGGTTTAACGAGGCCTATGTCATCCCCGGCGAACCGGCCCTTCCCGATAGCGACGAAACCCCGGACTAGCCCGGCCTTTTCGCGCCGATGCGGAAAAAAACCTCTCCGGAACAGAGACTTGCCGCTTTTCTTGTTTTTTGCGTCAACACCTCTGGACAGCCCGTGATATTTCTTTTATAACCCAGCAGCCGCGCCGGAATGACGGCGCGAAGAACATGAAATGCCCAGGTAGCTCAGTTGGTAGAGCAGCGGATTGAAAATCCGCGTGTCGGTGGTTCGATTCCGCCCCTGGGCACCACTTCCCCGCCCCCCGAATATTATGTGATGACGACAGTCGGTCTTAACCAACCGCCGTTGGGCTCTCGGATGCGTGCGCAGGAAAGCCGCGCTTTGGGATCAGCAGCACGATAAGGCCCGCGCCGACGGCGAGCCAGAGGGAGCCGATCCAGAGGAGGTCATAGCTGCCGGTTGTATCGAAAACATAGCCGCCAAGGAATGCGCCCATCGCCCCGCCGATCGAGTGTCCCGCCGCAATCAGCCCCATCGTCAATCCCATGACTTTCAAACCCACGTGGCTGGCGACGAGGCTGGCGGTCACCGGCAATGTCGCGTAATCCACCGTGCCAAATAGTATGGCGAACAGAAACAGGGTTTCCATGGAACTGCCGGGAAGGTTCGCGAGAAGGACAAAGGTCACGCTTCGCAAAATATAGATTGCGCCGAGAAGCATCGGACGATTGACCCGGTCCGTCAGCCAGCCCGCCGTGATCATGCCAAGCAGGTTGACGCCGGAGAGAACGCCGTAAGCCGTGGCGCTTGGGATGGGCGGAAAGCCGCAAAAGGCGGCAAACGGCATTAGATGCGTTTCAATCACGCCTGTCGTCGTAAATCCGCAGATCAGGAAGCTCCAGAACAGCGCATGGAACGCCGGCTTTCTGATAATAAAGAGGAAATCCTCCACCATCCCGGATGTATCAGAGTGCTGTGCAAGCGGACGCCCGGCCGCGCCATCGCGGCGCTTCAGACTTCCGGCAATGCAAGGGATAAGCATCAGACTGGCGATGCCGAGCGCCCCGAAACTCCAGCGCCAGCTCGCAAAGGCCAGCAGCACGGCAATCAGGGGAACGATGAGGAACTGGCCGCCCGTCGCCCCCGATGTCGCGATGCCGGTCGCGAGCCCGGTATGTGTCTGAAAAGTTCGCGCAATGGCGGTCGCGACGACATGAGTTGCAACGATACCAAATCCGACAGCGGCAAAGCCGGCGAATCCGATAACGAACATTACCTTGCCATCCATCGCGGCCACCAGAAGACAGCCGATGCCAAGGAGGCCCATGCCAAGGTTGAGGGTGAAACGCGGTCCGCGCCTGTCGACCAGCCGCCCGGCAAAGGGCGCAACTATCGCCATGACAACAAGCGCCGTCGCGCCCACACCGGAAATATAGCTGCTTGACCAGCCAAACTCGCTTTGCCAGACCGGCATGACAAGCCCGAGCGCGGCGCGCCCCGAAAAGGCGATGGCCAACACCAGAAAGCCGAAGATAACAACAGCCCAGTGCTGGGGCTTCGTCTGCAAGGTTGCATTGTTCATATGGATGTCTCCGTGCCCTACAGATGACACGCGAAGACGGAAAAACAAAGCGAGAAATTTTAAGTTCGAATATAATGCGCAAGATGGACCGTAGGCTGAATTGAGCCTTGAGCAAGATGCACCACTCGCGAAAAACCCTGCCGAACGAGGAGGATCTGATGCAAAAGATGAAAGCCGCCAATAGCATAGAGCCCGGACGAATCATTTCGGATGGCGTCAAGGCGAGGGTGGCGCCATGACTTTGGCGGAAAGCG